>Ga0182030_10000579_pt1 | contig 70180 bp, 58 predicted proteins | sample 812S3MmetaG_FD_121299 | JGI IMG/M metagenome (GOLD analysis project Ga0182030, IMG submission 121299) | Permafrost microbial communities from Stordalen Mire, Sweden - 812S3M metaG (Illumina Assembly) | ecosystem: Environmental > Terrestrial > Soil > Wetlands > Permafrost | place: Sweden...
GAATCGATGGGTCTCATGAATCGTTCGACTGGTGCGAGACCGATGGGGCAATTGCCAGCGAACCGCGGGCGCCGCCCAAATTCTTGCGGCAAGTCGTCCGGGATCAATTCAAAGCGAATCGCTTTTGCGCCGACGCCTGTCCCGGCGGCCGTCAGCGGATCCGGGCCCGCTCCAACGCCGGCGCCTTCGCGCCCTGGCTTGCGTCCTCGCCACGATCCGGCAGGCGGACAAATCGCCCGGTCGGAATGCTGCGCAACCGTTCGATTGGCTCCCGAACAGAACTTTCCACCTGCATCATCGGGTCGGCCTTGAAGGTCGATTTGAGAAAGCCCGACACCGCGCGGATGCGCGGCACGAATTGCAGGTCGGTGTGGACATTGAGCCAGACGTCGCGAACCGTCGAGGCCACCTCGGCAAGCACCGGCACGAGGTCGTCGCGGCCATGGACGGCAAAGCTCGGCAGCAGCACCAGGCCGATGCCGCCGGCCGCGGCGTTCATCTGGGCGATCATGCTGTTGGAATGGAAGCTGACCTTCGGGTTCTTGATGATGTCATCGAGCCAGCGCACCGATTCCAGCTGGATGAGATCGTCGATATAGGTGACGAAGCGGTGCCGCGCCAAGTCCGACGCACTCTCCGGCATCCCGTGCTGCTCGAAATAGCCGCGCGCGCCGAACAGCCCGAGCTCAAAGCAGCCGAGCTTCTCGGAAACCATGCCCTGTCCGGTGGGCTGGAAGAAGCTCAGAAACAGATCGGCTTCGCGCCGGTTGACCGAGATGGTCTGCGGCGAGGTCACCAGTTCGATCGTCAGCTCCGGATGCTGCCGGCGCAGGCCGGAAAAGCGCGCCGCCAGGTAGAGCGAGGCAATGCCTTCCATGGTGGCGAGCCGGACGCGGCCGGCCATCTGGCTGCCGCCGCATTGCAGGTCCTCGTGCATCGCGATCACGGCGCTCTCGATCCGCTGGGCATGGCAGAGCAGGCGCTCGCCGGCTTCGTTGACGCGCAATCCCGACGGCAGGCGTTCGAACAGCGCGATGCCCAGCGTGCTTTCCAGATGGGCGATCCGGCGGCTGATGGTGGATTGATCGACCCGCAGCCGCTTGGCTGCGTTGCCCAGGCTGCCGCCGCGGGCGGCATGGATGAAGACCTTGAGGTCGTCCCAGTCGAGCGAGTTGAAATCCGGCATGGTTCATCCAAATGGTCGGGTAGCCATTGGTGCTCAAACGCAAGAGCCGTGCCAATAGCCGGCAAAGTGAGGCAGATTGTCGCCGCGTGCAAGGCCGGTTGCAGGATTGCCTCTACCCAGGGCGATCCAAAGCGACCTAGCCTGTCCGCAACAGAGGACGAATGAATGCTTCCCCGCTTCAAGGCCGCCGCGGTCCATGCCGCGCCGGTATTTCTCGACCGGCAGGCGACCACCGCCAAGGCGGTCGCGCTGATCCGCGAGGCCGCCGCCGCGGGTGCTGCGATCGTGGCGTTTCCGGAGACCTTCATTCCCGCCTTTCCGGTCTGGGCCGCGCTGTGGGCGCCGATCGACAATCACGATCTGTTCGTGCGGATGGCGGATCAGTCGGTGCTGGTCGACGGGCCCGAGGTCAAGGCGATCCGCGACGAGGCGCGTGCGCGCGGGATCCTGGTGTCGATCGGCATCAGCGAGAAATCGCCGGTCAGCGTCGGCGGCCTGTGGAACAGCAATCTTCTGATCGGCGAGGACGGCGAGATCCTCAACCACCACCGCAAGCTGGTCCCGACCTTCTACGAGAAGCTGATCTGGAGCGCCGGCGACGGCGCCGGCCTGCGCGTCGTCGACAGCCAAGTGGGGCGGGTCGGGCAATTGATCTGCGGCGAGAACACCAATCCGCTGGCGCGCTACGCGCTGATGGCGCAGGGCGAGCAGTTTCACATTTCGAGCTGGCCGCCGGTGTGGCCGACCCGCCGCCCCGCCGACGGCGTCAACTATCACCTTGCGGCCGCAACCCGGATCCGCGCCAGCGCGCATTGCTTCGAGGCCAAGGTCTTCGGCCTGGTCACCGCCGGCGTGCTCGACAAAGCGGCGCGCGACATGCTGGTGGCCCGCGACTCCACCGCCGCCGCGGTGCTGGACTCGACGCCGCGCGCGGCGTCGTTCTTCATCGATCCGACCGGCGAGCAGATCGGGGATTCGCTGTGCGAGGATGAAGGCCTGCTCTATGCCGAGATCGACCTCAATCGTTGCGTCGAGCCCAAGCAGTTTCACGACGTGGTCGGCTACTACAATCGTTTTGACATTTTCGACCTCCGCGTCAATCGGCGCCGGCTCCATCCGGTCTCGTTCACCGGCGATGCGGCGCCCGCTGACGCGGCTGCCGAGCCGGTGTTGCGTGACGACGACGGACCGACGCAGCCGACGGCGCGGATCGGATTCTGATAGTGTTTCTCCGGGGCACTCGCCCCAATCGCAGCTCGCCGGCCAAGATCCGGCGGTATCGAACCCAAGGGGTGTGTCATGGAATTTGACCGTCGCCAGCTGTTGCTCGGAGGAGCCGGCGCCGCCGCCGGATTGCTGCTGCCAGGGGTCGGCGCCATGGCGCAGTCGCCGGCCAGCATCGGCACCTTTCCGGACGGCGTGCTTGCGGATTCGGTGTTCGTCGGCCTCACCATCCCGCTCACCGGGGTGTTCTCCGGCGACGGCGGCGATCTCAAGCTCGGCTATCAACTGGCGATCGATCAGATCAATGCCGGCAGCGACGTGGCGCGGAGCTGGGGCCTCAAGGGCAAGGGCGTGCTCGGCCGCCAGATCCGCTACAAGGTGTCGGATACCGAGGGCAAGCCGAACCTCGACGTGCAGAGCGCGACCCAGTTCATCCAGCGTGACCGCGCGATCATGCTGGCGGGCTCGGTCAGCAGCGCCAGCGCCATCGCGCTCGAGGAGCTCGGCTCGCGCGAAAAGGTCCTCTACATGGTCGGCATCGCCGGCTCCAACGACATCACCGGCAAGAACTGCCAGCGCTACGGCTTCCGCTCGCAGCAGAACGCCTACATGGCCGCCAAGGCGCTGGCCCCGGTGGTCGCCAAGGCGCTCGGCAACAACCTCAAGGCCGCCTTCCTGGTGCCGGACTACACCTACGGCCACAGCGTCTATGCCAGCTTCGCCGAATTTTCCGCCCAGCAGGGCTGGCAGCAGGTCGCCAAGGAAGTGGTGCCGCTCGGCACCACCGATTACAGCTCGGCGCTGCTGAACATCGCCAACAGCGGCGCCGACGTCTTCGTCAACATCGCCTTCGGCGGCGACGCCATCGCCTCGACCAAGCAGGCCGAGCAGTTCGGGGTGCTGAGCCGCATGAAGCTGGTGGTGCCCAACCTGTCGTCGTTCCAGGACAAGGAGCTCGGCGCCGAATTGATGCAGGGCGTCTACGGCAGCTGCGATTTCTGGTGGACCCTGCAGGACCGCTACCCGCTGGCCAAAACCTTCGTCGAAGGCTTCGTCGCCGCCAACAAATACTATCCGCGCTGGGGTGCCCATATCGGCTACATGCAGACCTATCTGTGGGCGCTCACGGTCGAGCGCGCCAACACCTTCCATCCGGTGGAGCTGATCAAGGCGATGGAGAACTCCAAGGCTGCGCCCTACGACACCACCATCGGCAAGGTCTATTTCCGCGCCGAGGACCACCAGATGGTGCGGCCAATTCCGATCCTGCGCGGCAAGCCGCCGGCGGCGATGAAGAATCCGGAAGATTTTTACGATATCGTCGACGTCGTCGACGGCGAGAGCGTGATGAACCCGCCGGAGCTTTTCGGCTGTAAACTCGGTCCCTATAGCTGAGCGCGACGATGCCGAGCTGGCCCGCTTTGGTCTCGCAGGCCTTCAATGGCCTGGCCCTGGGTTCGCTGCTGGCGCTGGTCAGCAGCGGACTGACCATCATCCTGGGCACGCTCGGCGTGCTCAACTTCGCCCATGGCGCCCTGTTCGCGGTCGGCGCCTACGCCGCCTTCGTGATGCTGCAATACACCTCGTCGTTCGTGCTGGCGCTGGTGGCGGGCTGCGGCGTCATGCTGCTGCTCGGGATTTTGCTGGAGCGGCTGATCGTCCGGCTGTTCTACGACCGGCCCGACGAGGATCAGATCCTGGTCACCTACGGCATCGGCATCGTGCTGGTGGAATGCCTGCGCGCCGCGTTCGGCGGCAATGCCCAAAGGGTGGCGGTGCCGTCCTGGGGCCGCGGCGCCACCAAGCTCGGCTTTTTGATCTATCCGACCTACCGGCTGCAGCTGATCGCGATCATCGCGATGCTGCTGCTCGGTCTTTATCTCGTGCTGTACCGCACCGCGATGGGGCTGGTGGTCCGCGCCGGCATAGAAAACCCGCTGATGGTCGGCATCCTCGGCATCAATATCCGCCGCGCCTTTCTCGTGGTGTTCGCGATCGGCGTGGTCGCGGTCGGCCTCGCCGGCATGCTGTATGCGCCGGTGGTCGCGGTCACGCCCGACATGGGCGCGAACTTCATGGCGCAGTCCTTTGTCGTCATCGTGCTCGGCGGCCTCGGTTCATTCTCCGGCGCCGTGGTCGGCGGGCTGATCGCCGGCGAGATCATCAGCCTGACCAGCGCCTTCAACTCCTCCTATTCCGACGTGATGCTGTACGCGCTGATGGCGCTGTTGCTGGTGCTGCGCCCGCAGGGACTGTTCGGCTCGGAAGGCCGGGTATGAACGCGGTTCGACCGCGTTGGTTGCGGGCCTGTGTTTCCGAATTCGCCGTTCTCGCCACGCTGGTCGCAGCACCGGTGTTGCTGGCGCGGATCGGTTTTTCCGTCGACCTGCTGACGCGGGTGTTGAACTGGGGCCTGATCGGGCTCGGCTTCGACATCCTGTTCGGGCTGACCGGCCTGTTGTCGTTCGGCCAGGCCGCGTTTTTCGGCGTCGGCGGTTTTGTTGCGGCCTATCTTTTGGTCTCCGGCACCCTCGCCAGCGTCTGGCTGGCGCTGGCCGCGGGAACGGTCGCCGCCGGCCTTTGCGGGGTGGTGGTCGGCTGGCTCGCGGTACGCCGGATCGGCATCTATTTCACCATGATCACGCTGGCGTTCGGCCAGATGGCCTATTTCATCGAGAACTCGCCGCTGTCGAAATATACCGGCGGCGAAAACGGCCTTCCCGGCGTGCCGGTGCCCGTGCTCGGTCTTGGCCCCAACGCCGTCCGCATCGGCGCCGGCCTGCCGATGTATCTGCTGTTCGCCACCATCTTCTTCGTCGGCTACGTGCTGGCCCGCCGCATCGTCGGCTCGCCGGTCGGCGCGGTGCTGCGGGCGATCAGGCAGAACACCGGCCGGGTGGCGATGCTCGGCCACAACGTCGCGGCCTACAAGCTTGCCGCCTTCGTCATCGCCGCCCTCTATGCGGGGCTGGCCGGCGGCCTGCTCGGCTCGTTTCAAAGCTACATGCCGCCCGACGCGTTTTCGCTGGAGACCTCCGGACAACTGGTGGTGCAGACCATCGTCGGCGGCGCCGGCACCCTGATCGGGCCGCTGGTCGGCGCCGCGGTCTGGCTGTGGCTGCGCGACAATCTGCAACTGGTTCCGGGCCTCGCCGCGCTCTGGAAGCTCGTGCTCGGCATTGCCTTCATCGTGCTGGTGATCGGGCTGCGCCGCGGCATCTGCGGCGAGATCATTCACGCCTTGAACGAACGGCGAAATCGCGCCGCCGCAAACGCCGCGGCGGCCAGAACCGCGGTCATCGAGGCCGCCGGCGGCGTTGCGGCGATCGCGCCGGCACGGCAGGCCGTCGACGTCACGCTGCCGCTGCCGCCGGCCGCCACCGGCACGTGCGAGATCGCGCTCGAAGCGCGATCGCTGTCGCGTTACTATGGCGGGCTCAAGGCCGTCGACGGCGTGTCGTTCAAGGTGCGCCGCGGCGCGATCCATGCGGTGATCGGCCCCAACGGCGCCGGCAAGAGCACGCTGTTCAAGATGCTGCTCGACGAGGTCAGCCCGTCCTCAGGCGAGGTGCTGCTGTTCGGCGACCGGCTGACCGGGGCCGGCGTCAGCCGTGCCGCGCAGCGCGGCATCGCCAAGAGCAACCAGCTCAACCAGCTGTTTCCGAATCTGTCGCTGCGTGAAAATCTGCGCGTCGCGGCGCTGGCGCGCTGCCGCGGGCCGCTGCGCCTCGATCTGTGGCGCGCCGCCGACAGCCTGCCCGAGGTCGAGCGGCAGGTCGACGCCATCCTGGCGCTGCTCGATCTGGCGCCGCGCGCCGACACCCCGGTGCATATTCTGGCCTATGGCGAAAAGCGCCGGCTCGAGATCGGCATGGCGCTCGCCACCAGCCCGAACGTGCTGCTGCTCGACGAACCGCTCGCCGGCATGAGCCCGCTCGAGCGCGCCGCCACCTGCGGCTTCATTCGCGATATCGCCCGCGGACGCACCATCGTGATCGTCGAACACGACCTCGACGCCATTTTCGGCCTCGCCGAGCGCATCACGGTGCTTTACGAGGGCCGGCTGCTGGCGGACGGCGCGCCGGACGAGATCCGGCGCAATGCGGCGGTCCAGGACGCCTATCTCGGAGGGCTGCACGCCGATGAGCCTGCTTGAAGTCGACCGCATCAACACGCTGTATGGCGATTCCCATGTGCTGTTCGACCTGTCGCTGCGGGTCGAAGAGGGCGAGGTGGTGGCGTTGCTCGGCCGCAACGGCGCCGGCAAGACCACGACGCTGCGCTCGATCATGGGCGTGCTGGCGCCGCGCAGCGGCCAGATCCGGCTCGACGGCAAAGAAATCGGCGGCTTGCCGCCGTCGGCGATCGCCGGCCTCGGCGTGCAGCTGGTTCCCGAGGAGCGCGCCATCTTTGCCGGTCTCACTGTCGAAGAGAACCTGCGCGTCGCCGCGCTGACCGCGCCGAATGCGTGGCCGCTGGCGCGGATCTACCGGATGTTTCCGCGGCTGGAGCAGCGGCGCAAGGCGGCGGGCCGCACGCTGTCCGGCGGCGAACAGCAGATGCTGGCGATCGCCCGCGCTTTGATCCGCGATGCCCGCATCATTCTGCTCGACGAGCCGTTCGAGGGCCTGGCGCCGCTGATCGTGCGCGATCTGGTCGAGGTCGCCCGCAGCCTCGCCGCCGATGGCCGCACCATGATCGTGGTCGAGCAGAATGTCGCGGCCGCGCTGAGCTTCGCCAACCGCGTCTACGGCCTCAACAACGGCCATGTCGTGTTCGAGGGCACCCCGGCCGATCTTGCCGCCGCGCCGCATCTGATGCGGGACTTTCTCGGCGTCGGGCTCTGAGGCGCGCTTCTCCCGGCGCGCGGTGTCGGCGCGGCCGCCGACATTCTCAAGAGCCTGTTGGGAAGTTGGGTCGGAAAATTTTGCCGGGAGGAAAATTTTACACGCGCTGCTGTTTCCTCCCAAGCAAGGATCGATTTATAACGTGTTGTCCGCCACGTGATCGACCGATCGCTGCTCGCCGTCTATTTTGCGCCCCGGCGCTATGTTGGTGCGCGCGGACAATAATGGCATCGATCATCATGTACCCGTCGTCACGATCGCTGGCCAACAGCTTGAAAAATGCGCTCGAAAACCCTGCTTTTTGGCCCGCCGGTTGAAGCGCTGGTAGACCGCTCAATTAAACTTTCAAATGCCAAGTCTCGGCACGGCACTTGCTTCCTCTAACGTGGTATCACTTAACCTTGGAGACTTATTGAGATGAACGCAGGCCCTATCCCTCTGGTTGCCGCAGGAACCCTTTCTGGCAACCTGCCAACAGGCGCAGGCGCGAAGACTCTTGGCACGTCTGCACTGGCTCCGGGTGATTCATTCGGACCCGTCGGCCTTGACGAGAGCAATGCGGTCACTGGCCTAACTCTCAATGCTTTTTCGGCACCAAAAATCAGCGCGGATACGCCAGACACGGCCCTCATGCAGCAGCAGCTCCTGGCTATTCAAGAGCAAAGCCAATCATAATTCGACTGAGACGGAACGTCAGCGATGTGCGCCTGGCCGTTCTTCTGTTTCTCGGGATCGACGCCCGTACGATCGCGCGGCGGGGCGAGGTGAATCCGCAACACCCGCGAGGTCGACACCTTCGCAACGTCGCCGTGAGATGATTTGAACTTCAAGATCGTTGGACCCGGCTTCAATCGTCGTAGCTGTCGATCACGGTGTCGGCGATCGCCCGTTTGGTGATGACGCCGACAATGTCGCTGGCCCGCGGCCGGCGGACGCCGCTGAACACGATCGCGGCACCCGAGCGATGGCGTTTCAGCCGGGCTAACACCAGGCTCAGCAGGTCGACGTCGCGGCAGATCACGGCGCGGGGTTCGACAAAGCTTTCTACCAGCAGGCTCGGATCGGACTGCGACGCGTGCCACAGCCCCGAGCGCGGCGGAATCAGGCCGATGATGCGGCCTTCGCGTTCGACGATGATGGCGCGCAGATCGTCGGTGTCCTCGGCGCTGATGGCCTGCTGCAGCGTGGTTCCGGCGCTGGCGAGAATAAAACGCCGTTCCATGATGTCCTGGGCCTGCCGCACCAGATAGAGATTGATGTGCCGCTCCTTCGGGATGCGGTGGCCGCGATGGCGCAGCTTGACGGTGTAGATGGTCTCGCCGATCAGCGCCCGCCGGATTCCGGCGGCGACCGCGACCCCGACAATGACCGGAACGATGATGGCGTAGTCGCGCGTCATCTCGAACACCATCACGATCGCGGTCATGACGCCGCCGGTGCCGGCGCCGACCATCGCCGCCATGCCGACGATCGCGGCCGACGGAAGGGTCACGCCGGCATGCGGAAGAATGATGCCCACGACCGCTGCGAAAGCCGCGCCCAGCGTGGCGCCGAGATAGAGCGACGGCGAGAAGATGCCGCCGGAGGCGCCGCAGCCGAGGCTGATCGTGGTGGCGAGCAGTTTCAGCACGAACAGCAACGCCAGCAGCCCGGCGCCGGTCATCTTGTCGTCGAGCACCGACTGGATCACGCCATAGCCGACGCCGTCGACATAGGGATGGCCGAAGGCGTGGGTGAGGGCGACCATCATCAGGCCGACGACGGCCATGCCGACGATATTCTGGGTATAGGCATTTCCGGGCAGTTTCGGGAATCCATCCTCCATCACCACCAGCAGGCGAATGAAGGCCCAGGAGGCCACGCCGCACAATATTCCGAGCAGAATGAAAGCGAGTGCCTCCTGCAGGCCGAGCGTCGGCGCCAGCAATAGCTGGAGTTTGGGGACGACGAAGGCCGGATCGGGCCCGATCAGGATCCGGCCGATGGTGGTGGCGGCGCCGGTCGCGATCACGACGGGGAGAAAGGTGCGGTTCGACACTTCCGGCAGCAGGATTTCCAGCGCGAACAGCACGCCGCCGAGCGGGGTATTGAAGGTCGCGGCAATCCCGGCGCCGGCGCCGGCGGACAACAGGGTGATCTTCTGGCCGGTCGAGAGCCGGATCGCCTGCGAGAACGCCGAACCCAGCGCCGCGCCGATCTGGATGATCGGGCCTTCGCGTCCGACCGCCGCCCCGCTGCCGATCGACAGCGCCGAGGCCAGCGACTTGATGATCGCCACCTGGCCACGGATATTGCCGCGCTTGTAGAACACCGCGTCCATCACCTCGGGAACGCCGTGGCCCTTGGCTTCGGGGGCGAAACGCTGCACCAGAAACACCACCACCAGGCCGCCGAGCACGGGCGAAAGCCATACCCAGTCGCCGAACCGGCTCGGTCCTTCGCTGATATTGGCGTCGTACCAGACGCTGAACGTGCCGTTGTAGAAGGCGTTATGAAACAGCCCGATCAGCAGCCGCAGGCCGACGGCGCCGCAACCCGTCATGACGCCGACCGCCAATGCCAGGCCGCAGAGAATCAGAAGATTGACCCTGCGTTCCCTCTCCCGGGCCGGCGGGCCGCTCCCGACGACGGGCTGAAGCGAAGGCTCGGAGGGGGAGAACGGCGCTGAGGACATGTCGGGCACAACAGGAACGAGGACAGGTCACCCCAATCGCCACGAAGTGCCAATGAAATCAATGGGTAATTTGCCCGTTTTGGTCGGGACCTTCGACTCCATGAAACCGAACCTGTGATCCACCGTTCGTCATTCCCCGATGTGCAATTGCACATCTGGGGATGCGTCTTCAGTCGGCGATAGCCGACTTGAGGCGCAGGCCCGGAATCCATATCCCCTGCAGGGGTTATGGATTCCGGGCTCGCGCAAGAGCGCGCCCCGGAATGACAATTGTTGTAAATGGTCGGTTCGCACGCCGGAAACGCCGTAGTAGAAGCGGCCTTGCGCACCCCATCGATCGCGCCGCGGCGCGCACGCGCCATTTTGCCGGGACCGACCGACCATGACTGACTTCCACGGCGTGTTTCCCTACCTGGTGTCGCCGGCCGATGCCGACGGCAGGATACGCAGCGAGGTGCTCGGCCGGCTCTGCGACGATCTGGTCACGGACGGCGTGCACGGGCTGACGCCGCTCGGCTCGACCGGCGAGTTCGCCTATCTCAACAACGCCCAGCGCGCGGTGGTGGTGCGGACCAGCATCGAGGCCGCCGGCGGACGCGTCCCCGTCATTGCCGGCGTCGCCTCGACCTCGACGCTGGACGCGGTGGCGCAGGCCAGATCCTACCAGACGCTCGGCGCCGACGGCATTCTGGCGATCCTGGAAGCCTATTTTCCGCTTGGCGAGGCGCAGATCGAAGGCTATTTCCGCGCCATCGCCGACGCGGTCGATATTCCCGTGGTGATCTACACCAATCCGCAATTCCAGCGCTCGGACCTCACGCTCGACAGCATCGCGCGGCTCGCCGCCCATCCGCGGATCGGCTACATCAAGGATGCGTCCACCAATACCGGGCGGCTGCTGTCGATCATCAACCGCTGCGGCGACAGCCTCAAGGTGTTCTCGGCGTCAGCCCATATCCCGGCGGCGGTGATGCTGATCGGCGGGGTCGGCTGGATGGCGGGACCGGCCTGCCTGGTGCCGCGGCAGAGCGTAGCACTCTACGATCTCTGCAAGGCCGCGCGCTGGGACGAGGCGCTGGCGTTGCAGCGCCGACTGTGGCGCCTCAACGAAGCGTTCGCGCGCTACAACCTGGCGGCCTGCATCAAGGCAGGATTGGCGATCCAGGGCTACGAGGTCGGCGATCCCGTGGCACCGCAGGCGGCGCTGACCGCCGACGAGCGCAAGGCGGTCGAAGCGGTGCTGCGCGATCTCGGCTGACGGATCTGCGGGCGGCATCCACGGCCGCGCGGCGTCGTTCCCGGACAACGACAAGGGCGGGTTGAAGGCGAAGCCGTAACCCGCCGCTTCAGGAAACGACGGGCCGGGATTTGTTGGGGATGCACGACCTGGCGTGTCGCAAGGTGGCGGGTTAGCCTCCAACCCGCCCCTGGGCTGCGGCGTCTCGCCGATATTTCCGATCACCCTTGTCCTTTTGCGGCGACATGGAGGTTTTGTCCGGCGAAGGTCCTCATGGCGCGCTCGCGACCGCCGACGGATGCAATGCTTCGATCTCGAACCGGGCGAAGTCCCCGGCGTTGAACGTAAGAATCCGGCGGACGCCATGCACGAGCATGAGGGCCACAAGCCGAGCGTCATGCACCTTTGCACCGCTGACGAACCAGAACGCTCATTTAGCCGCGAGCGTCATAGAAGTCTTCGCGGCGAACGGCCTCGTCCGAGAGCAGCGGTGTGTGCGGCATGCCCTTGGCCGATTCCCGCCAAATCAGTGCTCGCTCGGCCGGCGACAGAGAAGCGGTCTTGCGCGGCGGCACTTGTTCTTCGAGCAGCTGTTGCAGGTAATCCGGCAACGCCATGCCTTGCTCTGCCGCCAAGGCAGCAAGGCTAGCTTCGATCTCCGGAGCTAGTTCAATCGTAATGGTCATAGGCCGTAACGTCGCAAATGCATAACTATTTAACATATACAGTGTTGTAGCATGTGTCTATCAACTTCGGCTGCGGTGGAATCGTAAGGGCGGGCTGGAGACGAAGCTGCACAAACGGGGAGGGGTGAACCTGTTTCAACTTGAGGCCGTCATGCGCTGGTCGGCCAGGTTGACGATGGCCGCGCGCAGGCGGCTGTTCGAAACCGGCTTGTGCATCAGGAAGCAGTCGCTCGCCGTCGCCTCGCGGAGGCGGTCGGGCGCGGTGTCGCCGGTGATCAGGATCGCCGGAATGTCGATGTTGAACTCGCTCCGCAGCCGCTCGATGGTGGCGATGCCGTTTTCGTCGTCGCGCAACCGGTAGTCCGAAATGATCAGATCCGGCGTGGCGGTGAAGCCGGCAGCCCGCTCCAGCATCTCGGCGCAGCAGCCGGCCGCGACCACCGAATGCCCCCAGCCGACCAGCAACGCGGACATCGCCTGCTGGATGGCGACCTCGTCGTCGATCACCAGGATGAACAGCGCTCTGTGGGTGGCCGCGGAGTTGTCCCGCGCCGGCTCCTTGATCGGCTGCCCGGGGGCGGCCAGGGCGACGGACAGCTTGAACACCGAGCCGTTGTCGACGCGCGACTGCATGCGCATCGGAGTATCCAGGATCTGCGTCAGGCGCTGCACGATGGCCAGCCCCAGCCCGAGACCGCGCGTTCGATCGCGTTCCGGATTTCCGATCTGGTAGAATTCCTGGAAGATCAGGCCCTGCTGGTCGACCGGAATGCCGCAGCCGGTGTCCCAGAACTCGATGCTGAGCCGATCGCCGCGCCGGCAGCCGATCAGCACGCGCCCCTTGTCGGTATAGCGAACGGCGTTGGAGAGAAGATTGCGCAGCACCCGCTCGAGCAGCACCGGGTCGGTCTGCACGGACAGACTGCACGGCAGCAGATCCAGTGCAATGCCCTTGCGCTTCGCCTCGGGCATCTCCTCGCGGCAGATCCGTTCCAGCAGCGGCTGGATCGCAAAGGCCCGCGGCCGGCTCTCGATGACGCCAGCGTCGAGGCGCGAAATATCGAGGATCGCACCGAACAGGCTGTCGAGCGCGCCGACCGAGTTCTGGATCTGGCTTACCAGCCGGCGGCTGTCGCCGTCGAGCGCGCGGTCGCCGAGGGCGCCGACAAACATGCCGAGCGCATGCACCGGCTGGCGCAGATCGTGGCTGGCGGACGCCAGAAATCGCGATTTGGCGATGTTGGCGGTTTCGGCCAGCTCCTTCTGCCGCAACAGATCGTTGGCAAGGTCGAGATTGGCGAACTGCAATCGCAGCGACTTCACCAATAATTCGCTGAACGAGTTTGCCAGCACCGCGATGACGGCGATCCAGAGCACGGCGAGGGCGCTGTAGGTCAGATGCAAGGCGTCGCCCTGCAGCGCGGACCAGACGGTGGTCGGGACCATGATCGCAAACAGGTTGCAATAATAGGCCGGCAGCAGCGTACCCAAGGCCGTGATGGCTCCCGCAGCCAGACCGGCGCAGGTCAGGAAAACCATGAACTGAAACTCTGCGCGGCCGGGATCAAGCAGGAACAGCGAACCGAGCCCCCAGCAAAGTCCGCCCGCGAGCGCGCTTGCGATCGCCCCGAACGACCAGCGACGCCAATCCGACGCCGCCGGCCTGGCTTTTCTGTAGGCCTGGATCAGGACCATGCGTGCGAGCGTGCTCAAGCCGAGCAGCGACAGGAAAATCACCGCGGTGCGCAGTGCCGTCGCCCTGGTGTAGACCAGCATGCTGGCGAGGATTACCCCGGCGATCATTCCGCCGACCGTGCCGGGGGTGGCGTTGTGATAGAAACCTGCCACCTGTTCCGCGCGCAGCTCGTCGAAGCGTTGCTGCGGCACTTCCGTATCGGTCAACTGTCTGCCTCGCCTGTCGCGGCCGTGAACGGCCATGCTTGAGCCACAGGCTGACAATAGAGACTGTCGCGCCGGCTTGAAACCGCCGGCCGTTGGCACGCCGCGGGGCGACGGCGGCCGTTCTCGGCATCACGCCGTCTCGGCCGGGGCGCCCGTACGGCGCCAGACAAACCCGGCATATAGATAGATCTTCGCTTCCAGGTTGCCGTCCGGCGGAAACGACAGCTTGGCGTGGCTGAGAAGACGAACCGGCAGGCCCTCACGCAACCGGTCCGTGTCATTCGGGATATCGCTCGCATAAGGCGCCATGCCTTGCGGCCGCTGCAGCTCGGCCGGGGCCTGCTGCCAGGAGGCGAGCGCCATCGCCCGCTCCGGCGTGCATAAGCGACAGGCCGTCATGCGCTTCAGCAATCCGGCCCAGGCGTCCGCCCTGCTGGCGTGGAACTCGACACCGACCCGTGGTCCCAGCGTCTCCGCGACATCGATCTGCAGCGCGATTTCCGTGAGATCGCCGCCAATGCTCGACGCGGCGTCGCCGATCGGTTTGACGCGCGCGCCGAAGCCGAGCCGCGCGAGACATTCGGCGATGCGGTCGAGCGGCACCGCGAACACCAGGCGGATGGCCGGATCCGGCCGCCGCAGCGCGGCCCCGACATGACGCAGCCGGCCGACGGACGCCAGGGCGGCAACCGTGGCGCCGATGCGCCGGCGCTGGAGGTTGCCAAGGCAGCGCTCCAGCGCCAGCGGCAGCACGATGTCGGTCATGGTCCTGACCAGGCCCGCGCCGTTCGGTCCGGCCGCATTCGGCAGATCGAAAAACGCGATGCTCGGACGGGCACAGGCGCCATCGAGATCGGTGCTGTCGACCTCGATGCCGATGCGGTTGACGAAGGGTTTCAACAGCGCGTCGTCCGCCGCCCACAACAGCCGGCTCAGTCGGGCAAGGCGCTGCCAATAAGGATCTGCCGCGAGCGCCGGGGCGAGCGGGTGACGTCGATGCCAACCGCCCAGAATGGCGGCGGAGCCGTCCTGCGGCATCACCCGCAGGTAAAGGTCGACCTCCGAGGGATCGCCCGCCAGCCGCGCCTCGAAACCGATCCCCGAGGCCGGAAACAGCAGGCCGGCCGCGCGTCGCATCCGCGCGACCGCCGCCGGCGCAATGATTTCCGGCGGCAGATGCGGCTCAAGCGACGCCAATAAGGGAGCCAGTGAAACCGAATCGATCGTTGCGGCGTCGGCGGCAGCCCGCCGACGCCTGGAAGTGATGGCGCGTACCCCGGTCATGCCGTGGCGCCGACCCGGGTCAGTTCCTGGTCGCCTTGTTGGCCTTGATCTTCTCCATCACGTCCGGGACCTCACGGGCGGTCGCAACCCCCATGGCGATGAAACGCGCGAGCTTCTCGGTAAATTCCTTGCTCCGCCCATGGGCCAGCAAGGCGAGTGCGGCGGTGAGACGTTCCTCGGGAATTTTCGCCGTCTCGGGCAGACAGGCCACGATCGCGGCGACGCTGAGAAGCGCGATCTGCTGTGCCTCGGTGGTGGCCGCCATGGTCTTCATTGACGATCCCAGCGTTCCCGCCAATGCCTGAATGACGATGCGTTCCTTGTTGGTCTGCTCTTGAGGTTTGCTCATGATGGTCTCCTTTGCTGATCGATTGGAATGTCAGTAGATGCTGGCGATCGCGTCGCCGACATCGTCTGCCCAGCTTTCGACGTCGCTTGCACCGGTCGAAAGAATGCTCTTGGCCTCGTTGAACGCATCGGAGATCGCGTTATCAACCGAGCTCGGGAGCAGATTTCCGATGTCAACGACGAGCGACTGTGCTTCGGACGAGATTGCATTGACGGCGCTGGCGAAATCCGCGTTGTTCATGAAGTCTTTCTCTATCCCGCCGACGACTGCCGCGACGGCGCTGAATGCGGCGCCGGCGTCTGACAAGGGAACGCCGATGAGATCGTCGCCGATGGTATCCTCGGCCAGGTCTTTCAACCCTTGACCGAGACTATCGAATAGCGCGGTGGCATCGCCGCCCAGCGCGCCGATATTTCCGCTGAAGAGATCTTTTTCAAGCGAGAAGGCGTTTTCCGCCACCTGCAACGCGTCGGTACTGATCTGGACGGCCGCCTGCCCTTGCATCTGCGCCCAATCGCCCAGCAGATTCATCGCCCCGCTCAAGCCGTCGTGCAGGATCTGGCAGGCGGACGCGATGTCGCCTGAGGCATGCGTGCCGATGATGTCGGAGACGACGCTTTCCTGCATGAAGGCGGCCATGCCCTGAAGGCCGATATCGATCAGGACGACTTCCGGCTTGACCGGCCCGACGATCAGGCCGGTATTGATCGCAAAGGTCACGAAATTCGACAAGGTCGGGTCCGCGCTCATTGTTTCGCCCGAATAGAACGCCGCCGTGACGCCGAACGAGTCGATCCCGTCCTCCGCGACCCCGTAGCCAAATTCTCCAACGGGCTGGGCAAAGTTTTGGTAGAAAGCTTGCCCGGCCGCCTGGACTGCTGCGATGGCGGCATCCTGGCCGGAGCCGATCGTCTGGCTCCAGACCGAACTGAGATTGGCCTCCATGATTTGCTGGGCGAGCGTCATGTTCGCGAGCTCGCGCTGACCGGCCGTTGCCTCGATGGCGTTGGCCTGCGCTTGCGCCGCGGCGGAGACCTGCTGATCGGGACCGTAGGCGGTCTGCACCGTCGAGGTCCCCGCCGCGATCACCGCAGCGGCATCGGCGCCGGCGGCGCTCGAGGCCCAGGCCGTATCGATGCCGAGGCCCGCGACCACCTGTTCGGCGTCGGCACCTTCGAGAAGGCCGACCAGCGCGGCCAGGTTGATGCTCTCCGCAAGGTCATGGGCCGCCGTCTTTTCCGCGGCCTGGAGGCCGGCGTCGAGAGCCAGCCCCGCAGAAAGATTGAATATGCCTTCCGCGGCAAGGTTGCCCTGCATCGGCAAGGCGTATTTCGCCAACTGGCCGAGCGCCCAATCCTCCGCGGAGGTCCGGTCGACCATGATCGATTGGCCGTCGGCGCCGGTCAGCGTCACTGCGTTGTTGGGTGAGTTGGCCGCCAGCGTATCGACCATCTGGGTCAGGATCGAGACGGCCTGGTTCGCCGGTATCGCGCCGAGCGCAACCAGATTGGCGAGATCGGTTTCGGCGGTGCCGTTGACGAGACGCGTCTCGATTTCGTTCAATACCGTGGCGTTGCCGTGCGAATAGATCGCCAGCAGGTTCAAGGCCGCATCGGCGGAAAACGCTCCCGACGCCGATCCCGGCGTCGCCGACGCTTCCGCCTTCTCGGCCGCGCTTTCGATGGCGCTGATATATTGCGCCGCCAGCGCCGGGTTGGCGATGAGATTGGCGCCGTCGGCGATATAGGTCGCGGCGTTGCCGCCGACTTCGTTGGTGATCGCGGTGAGCTCGCTGGCAAGCGCGACCTCGCCGGAATAATGGGTGTTGATCAGCGTTTGCAGGCTCGCCGCAAGCTGTGCCTGGTGCGTATCGGAGGCGACCAGCGTCGCGCTGGGGGCATATCCTGACCCGGCCGCCACAGCTGCCAGAGCGTCGGCCGTGGCCAGCGCGCCGGCGGCGTTGGCCAATGCGACATCGGCGGTGGCCTCCGCGAAGCCCTGCTCGAGCTGCGGTACCGTGCTCGCATTGACCGAATTCTGCGCCAGATCTCCGACGATCAGATTGAGCGTCTGTACGGCCTGATCGCCGGTGAGGGCACCGGTTGCGGCCGCCTGCGCGAGATTGGTTTCGAGCGTGCCGCTGCTGTATTCGGTCGAGAGTGCCTGTTGCACGGTGGCGTTGCCCTGCGCAAACAGATCGAGCGCTACCAGCGTGACTTCGTTGGGAAGGCCGGCCGCATGTTCCGCGGCCGTGATCACGTTTTGGGCGGCAGCCCCGCTCAATCCCTGCAAAGCCGCGGCATCCTGCTGGATCGTGCTCAAATTGCCGCCGAGCGCGGTGATGACGGAATCGATCGCCGTGCCTTCCGCGACCTCTCCCTGATGCTGCACGCTGAGGTACGACTGCAGCGCCGAGGCGTTCGAGGCTGCGGTCTGATCGGCCTGGGCCTCTGCGAGGTCGGCCTCGGCTTCTGCCAGATAGGCATGGGACTGCGATGCGTTGCCGCTGTGCAAAACGGCTTGGACCACAGCTTCGGCTTCCGCTGTCGTGGCTGACGCTCCCTCGGCGGTGTAGGAGGCCGCCGCGGTGGTCGCGGCGACCTCGAGCTTGGCTTCGACCCAGTCGGTGGCGGCATTGGCCTGCAGGCCGAGCGCCGTGTTCTGGTTGGACGAACCGAGCGCGAGAATCTGGACGGCCTGGCCGAGCTCCGCGACCAGCGCGGTCGGATTGGCGCCGTTGGCCGCAAGTTGCGCCATGTCGGCTTCGCCGCTGCCGCCGGTGAGCGCCTGGGTGAGCGCGGCGGCGACGGCGTCGGTGCCGTTGATCTTGGCATTGCCGTAGGTCGCGGCATCGAGCGCGGCGAGGGCGGCGACCTGCGAGACGTGATCGGCCGTGGCGTGGCTTTCGATGGCGGTGATGGCGGCCGTAATGGTGTTTGCGCTGGTCGGAGCGCTGGCGATGCTCGCGGCCTCCGCGGCGATCGTGTTGCTGATGTCGGTATTGCTGATGGTATTGAGAATGTCCTGCTTGGCGGCGTCGTATTGCTGATGGGTCGCGGTGGCGCCGCCGACAATCTGCTCGAGATCCCCGATCTCCAGCGGACGGCCCTCCGACGCAGCATGGTTGTTCTTCGCCATGGATGTCACTCCTCGCAATGTGAGCTCGCGGATGCGCGCCGCGCTCCCGAAATTCGAAAATCCAGATCGCTGAAAATTGCACCTGGCCGCGTGGAACGCTGCGTAAATACCTCCGCGCGGTCAGGCTTCAAAGCGGCTATCCGTCCGATGAAGTCCGTCGGACCGTCTTAGGACCTCCGGTGGTAGGGGCCGAACAACAGCTAACCGACGCGCTCCGGCTTGCTCGCGCGACGCCATACGAAGCCGGCGTAGAGATATATTTTCGCCTCCAGGGCGCCGTCCGGCATGAAGGACAGCTTGGCATGGTTGAGCAGGCGGACCGGCAGGCCTTCGCCCAGCCGTGTCGGATCGGTCGGCAGGCGCGTCCCATAGTCGGTGCGCTGCATCTCATGGAGTTCCGCCGGCGCACGCTGCCAATGCGACAGCGCGATCGCCCGCTCGGCCGTGCAGAGGCGGCACAGGGTCAGGCGCCGCAGCAATCCGGCCCACGCCTGGCTGCGGCTGGCATGAAACTCGATGCCGACCCGCTGCCCGAGACTCTCGGCGACATCGACCTGCAACGAGATGTCCGTGAGATCGCCGCCGATCGCGGATGCGGCGGCAGCGATGGGTCGCGCGCGCGCGCCGAAACCCAGCAGCGCAAGGCATTCGGCGATGCGGTCGGGCGGCAACTTGAAAACCAGGCGGATCGCGGGGTCGGGCCGCCGCAGCGCGACCCCGATGTGGCGCAGCCGTGCGATCGGCGCGGCCGCTTCGACCGCCGCGGCGATCCGGTGGCGCTGAGAGTGGCCAAGGCTGCGCTCCAGCACCAGGGGCAGCACGATATCGGTCATGGTCCTGACCAGGCCTGCACCGTTGCCGGCGGTCGCATCAGGCAGGTCGAAAAAGACGATGCTCGGACGCGCACAGCCGGCATCGAGATCGGCATTGTCGAGCTCCAGGCCGAAGCGGTTGACAAACGGCTTGAGCAGCCCATCGTCGGCCGCCCACAACAAGCGACTGAGCCTGGCGAGGCGCTGCCAATAGCGGTCTTCGGCAAGCGGCGCCGCCAGCGCGTGACTCTGATGCCAGCCGCCGAGAATGGCGGCGGAGCCGTCCCTCGGCGACACCCGCATGTAAAGATCCACCTCCGACGGATCGCCGGCGAGGCGGGCCTCGAACCCCACGCCCGATGCCGGAAACAGCAGCGCGGCGGCCCGCTGCATCCGCGCGACCGCCGCCGGCGATGCGATCGCCGCCGGCAGATGCGGCGCGAGCATCGCGAGCTGCGGGGCCAGCGAAGCCGCGGGAGCCTCGGCCACGACCGTACGGCGCCGTGGACGCTTGATCGAAATGGTTCTCGGCATCGCGCTGTCCTGTCGGCTGTCGCCGGGCAGCGGCGATGGCGGCCGCTGCCGACGTGAACTGTTGTTGGCCGCCTTGGCCGCTTGCCGGGCCGCGACCATATCGGGCAGGCGCTGCGCCACGGTCACCGCCATGCCGATCGACTGCGCGACCTCGTTCCGGAACTCCTGGTCGCGGCGCTAGGTGCAGCGATTTCGAAGTTCGAATCATATTCGACGTTGCGAAGGTGTTACCTCTCCCCGCGCGCGGGGAGAGGTGAACGCACGCCAGCCGATCACCGCTTTTGAACTCAGAGATGCCCCCAGCATATGACAACTTCCAAGGAATCGATCGTCTAGGTGCCCAATAGCTCCTTGATCATGCGGTCGAACCGGGCGCCGGCGACGTGAACGGTGTCGAGCAGCGCAAGATCGAGCTCTTCCTCGGTCGCCACCGGCGCGTTGCCGTAGCCGAAGCGCTGCACGGTGTTGCGCATGCGGATCGACAGGAACATGGCGATGGCGCGATAGAACCGGGCGGCGAACGCGGCATCGCTGTCGAGCCGCGCCACCAGCCGCTGTTTGTCGACGGCGAGAATCTGCGTCGGCTGCGCCACCGTCACCGTCGCCGAGGGCGGGCTCTCGTCGACCAGCGACATCTCGCCGAGGATTTCGCCGCTGCCGAGCCGCGCGACCTCGCCGACGCCGTCGACCGTGACCGACACCTGCCCGTCGAGCACGAAGATCAGCGCCTCGATCGCCTGGCCCTGCCGGATCAGCACGCTGCCGACGCCGAGCCGTTGGCGCTGGCCGACCGCCGCCAGCCAGTCGACGTCCTCGTCGTTGAGACGGGTCAGGATATAGAAGACCTTGCGCATGATCCGGCTTCTCCTTGCCTCACATCAGTTGGCGTCTGGCGAGTTCAGCGAACGGGCCGTTGGCGGCCATCAGTTCGTCGAACTTGCCGGATTGCACGACGCGCCCGCCGTCGATCACGTAGATCCGGTCGGCCCGCTGCACGGTGGTGAAGCGATGGGCGATGATGATGCGGGTGACGGCGAGGCGCGCAAGGCTCTCGGTCACGACCGACTGGGTGACGTTGTCGAGCGCGCTGGTGGCCTCGTCCAGCACCAGGATGCGCGGCCTGCCGAGCAGCGCGCGGGCGATCATCATCCGCTGCACCTGGCCGCCGGAAAACGCCGCGGTGGCTTCGGTGAGCACGGTGTGCATGCCCATCGGCAGCGCCTTGATGTCGGCCTCGAGCCCGGCCTGGCGCGCCGCCACCCAGGCATCCTCGAGCGTGCCGCGATGCGGCCCCATGATGTTCTCGTAGATCGAGCCCGGCACCAGCTTGCCGTTCTGCAGCACCACGCCGATCTGGCGGCGGACCAGGTCGATATCGAGGTGGCGCAGGTCGACGCCATCGAACTGCACGGTGCCGGCGTGGGGCAGGTCGAAGCCGAGCAGCATGCGCATGGCGGTCGACTTGCCGGATCCGGAGGCGCCGACAAGGGCGACGCACTCGCCCGGCGCGGCCTTCATGCTGAAGCCGGAAAGCACATAGGGCGTGTCGGGCGTGTAGCGGAACGTGATGTTGGTCAGTTCGACCGCACCGCTGAGAATACCGGGGTCGCGCCTGGTTTCGCCGCCCTCGGGGACGGCCTTGAACAGCGGCGCGGCGCGTTCCCAGCTCGGCCGCAGGTTCATCACCCCGTTGAGGCCGCGCGCCAGCTGGCCGGACGCTGCCATGAACGCGGCGTAGCAGGCGATGAACGAGACGAAAGCGCCGGTCGACAGGTCCCTGCTCGGCACGAAGGACAGCGCCAGGAAGACGCCGGCCAGCGTCAAGGTGTCGAACCCGGCGAGGCAGACCTCGAATACCCGCCCGATCGCCTGCGCGCGGAAGCTGCGCGCGCGCATCTCGGCGAAGTCGTGCCCCCAGCGCGCGAACGCGCGCTCCTCAGCGCCGGTGGTGCGCAGCACGCCGATGCCGTTGACCAGATGGAACACGATGGTGTTGACGTTTGCGAGCAGTTCCTCGCCGCGCCGGATCGTATCGTACTGCCGGCGCGCGCAGACATAGGCGACCACGAGAATCAGCAGGAAAGCGCCGCAGGCGGCCAGCGCCGCGAACGGCGCGTAATAGACCATCAGCGCGCCGTTGCAGACCCAGGTGAACGCCGCGGCGAGCGATCCCAGCATGAAGTTGATCGCGCCGCGCCGCACGCTCTCTGCCGAGGTGGCGCGCTGGGCGAGATCGGTCGAGCCGAAGCGCAGCAGATGTTGCGGCAGGCGGAGCACCCGGTCGATGACGGAGGCCTGGGTCTGGCCCGCCATGCGGCCGTCGATGCGCAGGAACGCCATGTCGTAGGCGGCACGAAAGCCGATCGAGATCAGCGACACCAGCAACAGCCCGCTGGCCAGTTCGGCAAGCTGCGGCAGTTCGTGCGACGGAATGAAGCGGTCGAAGGCGAGACGCGTGGCGACCGGCGTCGCCAGGCCGAGGATGCCGAGCAGCAGCGAGGCGATCACGGCGACGGCAAGATCCGCCCGGTTCTGCGCCCAGCCGGCCAGCAGCATATCCCTGAACGCGAGCGGCCGGGCCGGCAGCGGCCGGTAAAGCATGTGGCCGATCGGCGCGAGCCGGGCGGCCAGCGGCGGCGTCACGATCAGGTCCGCGCCGCCGTCGGGGTCCATCATCCGATAGCGGCCGCGGCCGGCCGGCAGCACCGCGACCGGCCTGCGCTCTTCGCCCAGCAAGCCGATGAAGGGACCGAAATCCTGCTTCCACCAGTTCCCGCGCAGCGCGATCTCCCGTTGGCGGATGCGGGCGGTTCGCGCCGCATCCTCGACCGTCGTCGCCCGCGCGATGGCGTGGCGTATCCGCTGCGGCAGCTCGATGCCCAGGGTTTCCGCGACCATGACGAAGGGGCCGAGCAGCTTTTCGTCCGGCGCCGACGCGCCGGTCCAGGCCGGCGCGTGATCGAGGATGCCGACGAAGCGCCCGATGGTGCGGTCGAGCGTTCGTGCGGTGCGCTCGGCGCGTCCCTGCACGCGCGCGGTGGCGACGTGCTCGCGCGCCTGCAGATGAGCCAGCAGCATCGCCAGCGCCTTGGCGTGGAAGCCGCGCAGGGCGGAAAGCCAGTTGCGTTGCTGCAAGCCGCCCGCGGTATCCAGGGTGAGCACCGCGGCGTCGCCGGCCGCCCGCAGCCAGAACCCGGATGGAACGGGCACGGTTGCGGCGTCGTCGCCTGGCGTGACGGCCTCGCCGTCGTGCCAGGCGAACGCGCTGCCGGCGCTGCCGACGAACCAGACGACATTGGCCTGCGCCGTCATCACCTCGCCGGCGCATGCTGTGAATTTCTCGCCCGACGAATGCGCGACCGCGGCCGGGGGCATGAGGCCGACCAGCGGCGCCAGCGCGGCACCCATGCCATGGAGCCAGCGTTCGAGCTGCACCGCTGCGATCAGACCGCGCTCCCGGCTGCCGGCGACCTCGGCGAGAAAGTGCACAGTGACCGGCAGCAGCGTGGCGGTCTCGGTGGCGACCGCAACCACCATCAGGCCTTCGGCGCGGCACGACAGCGGCGCGATCAGTTCGCCGGCCTTCCGCGTGAACAGGTAGTGACGGGGCGAAATGGCGGCGCCGTCCTGCCAGAGCACGGCGTAGAGCTCGACGGCTCCGGAGCGTACCACCCAGCCCGCATCGGGCCGGTCGAGCGGCAATATGGCGCCAGGCTCGAGCGCCTCGACCGCGGCGGCCGTCTGGAGCGGCGCGTTCATGCCTCGACCAGCCTCCGATAGGCCCCGCCATGGTCGATCAGCCTTGCATGGCGGCCCTGCTCGACGATGGCTCCCTGGTCGAGGACGGCGATCTCGTCGCAGTCGCGCACCGCGCTCAGGCGGTGCGAGATCAGGATGCAGGTGCAGCCGCGCCGGCGGATATTGTCGAGGATGGCCTTTTCCGCCGTCGCGTCGAGCGCGCTGGTCGCCTCGTCGAGCACCAGGATCGCCGGATCGGTCGCGAGCGCCCGCGCGATCGCCAGCCGCTGCCGTTCGCCGCCGCTGAAATTACGACCCTCGTCGTCGACCACGGAGTCATAGGCGTTCGGCCGCGCGGCAACGATCTCGTGCAGCGCCGCGTCCTTGGCCGCCTGCACCATGCGCTCCTCGGTGCTGGTCGCATCCCACATCGTGATGTTGTCGCGGATGGTGCCCGGGAACAGCATGATCGACTGGTCGACATAGGCGAGCGCCGAACGCAGCACGTGGTTGTCGAGGCTGTCGATCGCAACGCCGTCGAGCAGCACGCGTCCTTGCTGCGGCAGCGCCAGCCCGACCATCAGGCGCGCCAGCGTCGACTTGCCGCTGCCGGAGCGGCCCACCAGCGCCACCCGAGTGCCCGGCGCCACCGTCAGATTGAGGTTGCGGAACAGCGGCAGCGCCACGCCGGAATGGCTGAACTGAAGATGCTCGATGCCGAGCCGCCCATGCAGCCGGGTCAGCGGAACGATGCGGCGCGCCTCGGCGAACAGCGGATCGGTCTTCTGGCGCAACACGTCGTCGAGCCGGTCGACATAGCCGCGCGCGTCCTGCAATTGCGCGCTGAGGCCGACGAAGCTCGCCACCGGACCGTTGAAGTTCGACATCAGCGTCTGGAAGGCGACCAGCATGCCGATGGTGACCGTGCCTTCCATCACGCGCAGGCCGCCGACCAGCACGATGCCGATGCCGGTCACCGTGGTCAGCGCCGTCACCAGGTTGTTCAGGAGCCGCCGCCAGCGCACCATGGCCTGTTCGGCGCTGACGAATTTGGCGTGAGCGCCGGCCCAGCGGCGAAAGAACACGTCCTCGGTGCCGCTGGCGCGGAAGCTCTCGATGCTGGCGAAGCCCTGATAGAGCAGGGCCTGCAGCCGGCCTTCCTCCTGCAGCATGCGGCGCTGGGAATCCGACATCCGCCGCGTCATCGCGATCAAGAGCGAGATGTTGACAAGCGCGAAGCCGACCACCATGGCGGTGAGCAGCAGATCGTAGCTGAGCATCACCGCGCCGTAGACCGTGATCGCGATCAGGTTGACGAAGGCGATCAGCAGGCTGCCCGACATCAGCCCGCTCAGCCGGTCGCCGAGCGCGGCGCGGCTGGCGAGCTCGCCGCTGTTTCGCTGCGCGAAGAAGTTCATCGGCATGTGCAGCACATGCCACAGCAGGCGGCCGTTCGAGACCAGGCCGAGCCGGACGTTGAACCGCGACAGGCTGGATTGCTGCAGCCAGACCAGCAGCATGCGCAGCACCGCCGCCGCCACCATGCCGCCAATCAGCCATTTCAGCCATTGGCTCAATCCCGCGATCAGGTAGAAATCGGTGAAGGCGCGCTGCAGGCCGGGAATCGCAAGGCCCGGCACCAGCAGCAGGAAGCCGGCCAGCACGATCGCCGAGATCGCATTGTGGAACGGCGACAGCCGCTGCCGGATGCCGGCCGCTGCGCTCGGCGGCCGGCCGCCGGGCGCGAAGTCGGGGCCGGGCACGAAGCTCAGCACGATGCCGGTAAAGGCCTGGTCGAACTCGGCCGAGGTCACGCTGCGCGGTCCGATCGCGGGGTCGTTGATCAGCACGCGGTCGCCGCGCCGGCCCTCGACCACGACGAAATGATCGAAGTTCCAGAACACGATCGCCGGCAGCGCGATGGCGCCGAGATCGGCGGATCGATGGCTGGTCCCCGAGCCGACCAGGCCATACAGCGCCGCCGCCCGGACGATGTTGCTGGCCTTGGTGCCGTCGCGGCTGACGCCCGCCGCATGGCGCACCTCTTCCAGCGACACCCATCTGCCGTGATAGGCGAGCACCATGGCAAGGCACGCCGCGCCGCACTCGGTGGCCTCGTGCTGCAGGATCGTGGGCGTGCGTCGCGGCGATCGCGTCATGGCGGCGGCCTCATGCGCCCGAGGCCGCGGTCGAGGCGCCGAACAGATCGTGCAGCCGCTCGAGCAAGGTCCGGGTCTGCGGGATCACCAGGCCGAGGATCGGCAGGTCGCGCACCTCGATGTCGGCGGTGACCGGCGTTCCGGAATTGATCTTGAGGTTGGGACCGCGCGAGGACGACCAGCGATAGCCGGATTTCGTCGCCGGATCGGCATAGAGCTCGGCCTCGATCTCGAACGGCGCGGCATTCTTGGACATCGTCTGCACCAGCTGCTTGTTCTTGAGCACCCGTTCCATGCCTTCGGCGGTCGAGGGGATTTCGGCAACGGTGCGGACCCGGCCGACGATGAAGCCGAACTCCTCGCGTCGTGCGGTCGAGACGGCGACCTGAACCATGTCGCCGGGGCGAACCTGCTTGCCGAAGGTCGGCGCCACGTAGAGCACGGCGACCAGCGGCCCGATCGCCGGGCCGTTCGGCGCTTCGGCGGGCCTGGTGGAATCGTCGGCCGGATCCTTCGGCACCAGCGTGAACAGCGAGGTCCCGCGTTCAACCAGCTCGCCCGGATTGACCTGCACTTCGGCGACGTTGCCGTCATAGGGGCTGACCACGGAGCTTTCGATCCGGTAGCGCTCGGCCAGCGCACCTGCCTTGCGCTGGGCGGTCGCGATCCTGAGGTCGACGTTCAGGAGCTCGTGTTCGTTGTCGGCGCGGGTCTTGGTCTCTTCGTTGTCGAGATCCTTCAGGCTGGTGCGGTCGCGCGCCAGCTCTTCCTGCTGGTGGCCGAGATCGATCTTGCCCTGCAGCACCTTGTCCTGGGTGATCAATCCCTTGACCAGCAGGTCGTCCTCCACTTTGCCGCGCTGCTCGAGCAGGTCGATGTTCTTGACCAGATAGTGGATGTTCTCCTCCAGCGCCTGGCGCTTCTGGGCCATCACGATCTGCTGCGCGGCCACCTTGCTCTGCTGGAATTCGGCGACCCGCCGGCGCTCGTCCTGGGCATCCCTGAGTTCGCCCTCCGCCGTCGCCAGCTGCGCGCGCAGCTCCGGCTGGTCGAGCTGGGCGACGACCTGGCCGACCTTGATGGCGTCGCCGGTTTGCGCCAGGAATTGCGTGACGCGCCCCGGACTGGCGCTGGTCACGCCGAGCACGCCGCCCGGGCTCAACAGGATGCCCTCGCCCTTGACGGTGACGGGGACGACGACGAGCACCGACCAGATCAATCCGCCGATCACCAGCACCGTCAGCCCCGCAAGCAGCGCCCAGCTGGCGCTGCCGACCACGGTCAGGCCCTGGTCGAGCCGCTCCGGCGTCGACAGCCGTTCGAGCGCGGCCTCCCTGAAAATGCTGTTGCCCGCCATGACCTGCCGCCGGTGCGAAATCGCACGGCCGATTTCTGACGCCTCGACCGCCAAACGTATATTGGACTGAGGTCCCGGGATCGGTCTGAAGACCCGGTCCCGGGACTTGAGGCGATCGAAACCCCGGCTTGCCCTCGGGCCGAAATGCGATGAATAATGTGGAGATGAAGCTTCTCATCGTCGACGACCATGCGATCCTGCGCGAAGGGCTCGTCGCGCTGCTTCGGCAATTCGAGCAAGGTGCCGACGTCTTGCAGGCGTCCGACACGACGGAGGGATTGCGTCTCGCCGAGGCCCATCCCGATCTCGACGCGGTGTTTCTCGATCTCAACATGCCCGATCAGGGCGGCATGGAGGTGATCCCGGTGTTCGCCAGGCGTTGCCCGCAAGTGCCGGTGATCGTGCTGTCGTCCTCGGAGGATCCGGGCGATGTGCGGCTGGCCCTGAAATCGGGCGCCGTCGGCTATGTGCCGAAATCCGCCAGCCCGCGCAACATCCTGTCGGCGCTGCGGCTCGTGCTCTCCGGAGAGATCTACGTTCCGCCGCTGATGCTCGATCTTGGACCGGTCGCGGCCGACGGATCCGCGCACGTCGGCTCCGAAGCCGGCGAGCGCCTGACCGAGCGGCAGACCGAGGTGCTGCGGCAACTGTGCCGCGGGCTTTCCAACAAGGAAATCAGCCGCGCGCTCGAGCTGTCGGAGAAGACCACCAAGTCCCACATCACGGCGATCTTCAAGGCGCTGAGCGTGGTGAACCGCACCCAGGCCGCCGCCGCCGCGCGCCGCGCCGGGATCGTCTCGGACTAGGGCAGCGTTGCCATGAAACCGATCCCAAGTTATCCATCGTTTGTCATTGTCATTCCGGGATGCTCGTGCCGCGCTTCGCGCATTATTCGGCGAGCGTGCCGCGTTGCTGCCATGGTCCGGGATTGAGAACCGCGCCGGTGACCTTGCCAGCGGCGTCGCGAACGAAGGCGATCCGGGTATGATCGCCGCTCTCGACGAAGAATTCGTCCCGCGAAAGAACCGCCACCGGCGTCGGCTGGCCCTTGTCGAAATCAAGGATCGACCAGCCGCCGGTGGCCTCGACGACAAGCTTGCCGTCCGCGACACGGACTCGAAGCTGAACGCTGTGCGAAGGGACCGCCTCCCGGGCAAAGGCGATGAGGAGCGGATCCTTTCGCGCTTGGCGAATGATCTTGAGCTCGATCGTTGTGCCGACCGGACCTGAAATCCTGCGAAAGGCCGCTTCCAGGGTTAGGCCCCTGATCGACTTGTCGTCGACAGAGGTTATGAGATCTCCCGCCAGGACACCCGCCCTCGCGGCGGGGCCTGCATCGGCCGGTTTGATCACCCTCAGCCCACCTGTTTCCGCGACGACGGACTCCAGCCCGGTCCAGCTATTGCCGTCGGCGACCAGGACCTGTCTATCCAGCGAACTTGCAGATCCCCCGAAATCGTAGCGTCCGACATATTCGGTGAGGGTATCGGCATTTCCCTGCCCCGACGCGAGCGGCACGGAGGCTTCGGGGACCTTCAGCGCCGCATAGGGCAGACGGCGGATGGCATTGAAATAGAAACCGTTGTCGCTGTACTGGCGCCGCTGCATCATCATCACCAGGATCAGCTTCTGCACCGGATCGACCGAGAAAAACGTGCCCCAGCTCCCCTGCCAGTTGAAGCTGCCGACCGCGCCCGGGATCCAGCTGAAATCCGGGTTGGTGCGAACGGCGAAGCCGAGCCCCCATCCCGTCCCGTAAGCGGGGCCGGCTTCGTGTCCCGCAAGGTGCATGTCGGGCGCCAGCGAATTCGTCATCATCAGTCGGACGGTTTCGGGCTTCAGGATGCGCGCGCCGTCGAGCTCGCCGCCGTTGAGCAGCATCTGGCAGAAGCGCAGGAAGTCGGGGACCGTCGAGACGATCCCCCCGCCCCCTGAAAAGAACGTTTGCGGCTTGGCGACGTCGCCATCCGAAAGGGGCGCGGGCTGCGCGCCCGGCACCGCCACCAGCCGGGCGAGTTTATCAGCCGGCACGGAGAAGCCGCTGTCGACCATGTGCAGCGGCGCGAACAGGCGGCTTTGCAGAAACCGGTCGAAAGGCTGGCCCGATACGACTTCGATGACGCGGCCGAGAACGTCGAAGCCTATGGAATATTCCCAGACTTCGCCCGGCTGGTGCAAAAGCGGGAGGGCGCCAAGGCTCGCAACCAAGTCGGCGATCGGCTTGTCGCGCCGAAACGGGGCCCTGACGCCGTAGAGCAAATGCACCGCCGCATTTCCAAACCCGGGATCGGCGTAATCACCCATGCCGTAGACCAGACCGGACGTATTGCGCAGAAGGTCCCGGATGGTCATCGCGCGCCTGGCCGGTTCAAAGACCTTCTGCGCGAGATCCGCAAGGATCGGATCGCCGCTGGCCGGATCCTTCCTGACGACCGGCATGTCGCTGAGCTCCGGCAGATATTGCGCCACCGGGGCGTCGAGCTCGAGCTTGCCTTCATCGACCAGCATCATGGTGGCGACGCTGGTGATCTGCTTGGACATCGAGCCGATGCGAAAGATCGAATCCGGCCGCATCGGAATTTTTTTGTCGTGGTCGGCAAAGCCGGTGGGCTGCAGATAGGCGAGCTTGCCGTCCTTTGCGACCGCCACCACAAAGCCGGCGGGATCGCCCTTTTCGCTCTGCGCCTCAAACCAGGAGGTCATGCGCGCCAACCGCCGCGCCGAAAAGCCGAGGCTGCCGGGATCGCCGACGCCCTGCAAATCGTCGGCAAGCGCTGCACCCGCCAGACAGAGCGCGAGCGCCGCCATGCACGATGCCTGGATGATTTTCACGGGGAAGCCCCTTCAGGGATCGCGTATCTCTCAATCCGCCCGCTTGGGTCTCGCCTCCTCGGAACTCGGCCGGCCGATTCCTGAAAGGCCGGTCGGTTCGGGCAACCCGGATCGATTCTCCGCTGCCCGCGAGACGCCGGAATTCGGGCGCCTTCCGCCTGCGCCGCAGCAGCCACGCCGACCGGGTCGGCGTCGACCTGCCCAACCCGTCTCACAAGCGCTTCCTTGACATGGGCGTTCATCTCGATCGTCCACGTGGCAGGTCGATTTAACGGGTCTGCGCCTTCACGGGCAAAGGCGAAGTGAGGTGGTATCCAGCAGGAAGTGGCAAAGGCCTGACTGCAGGCAATACTACGGCAGCCCTGGTCATGCAGGTCTCCTTGGTCGATGGTCTGGTGAAGGTGCCCTCGACGGGATTAAACCTTGGATAGCGGCGGCGATCAAGCCGTTGGCCTGGAGGCGAAGCTGCAACCCGCCGTCGCCGAATCCGTTCTTTCATTGCCGACAATGGATGTCCGGTACCCGACGGTCGGTTCGCTCGGCTGGTCTCTCCTCATTCGTCAGTTCCCGGGCCGGTGGATCGACCGGCCGCGGCGAGGCATCAAGATCGGAACGTACTTCGCTCCGGCGGATTAAGGATTCTCAATTCCAGATTTGGGGATCCCGTAAATGGCCAAGACCACGACAAAAGCCGCATCAAACGGCACCGTGACCGTGCACGACCAGAAGCTGACGCGAGGCGAGGGCGGCGAACTTCATCAGGTCGCGTCGGGAAAAATCCCGGTAATGACGACGGCCCAGGGAGGCCCGGTTGCGGATGACCAGAACTCCCTCAAAATCGGCCCCCGCGGACCGACGCTGCTTGAGGATTTCCACTTTCGGGAGAAGATATTCCATTTCGACCACGAGCGGATTCCGGAGCGGGTGGTCCATGCGCGGGGGTATGGCGCCCATGGGTTTTTCGAAAACTACAAGTCGCTTTCGAAATACACCCGCGCCGATCTGTTGCAGCGCGCGGGGGAGCGGACGCCGGCCTTTGTGCGGTTTTCGACCGTGGCGGGCAACAAGGGGTCGGCGGATCTGGCGCGCGACGTTCGCGGCTTTGCCGTCAAGCTCTACACGAAAGAGGGCAACTGGGATATCGTCGGCAACAACATCCCGGTTTTCTTCATTCAGGACGCGATCAAGTTTCCCGACCTGATCCATGCCGCCAAGCAGGAGCCCGACCGGGCATTTCCGCAAGCCCAGACCGCGCACGACAACTTCTGGGACTTCATCAGCCTGACGCCGGAAAGCATGCACATGGTGATGTGGATCATGTCGGACCGGGCGATCCCACGCTCATTGCGGTTCATGGAAGGGTTCGGTGTCCACACCTTCCGCCTGGTGAACGCCAAAGCCGAGTCGACGTTCGTCAAGTTTCACTGGAAGCCCAAGCTCGGCCTGCAGTCGGTACTGTGGAACGAAGCGGTGAAGATCAACGGCGCGGATCCGGACTTCCACCGCCGCGACCTCTGGACCGCGATCCAGACCGGCAATTTCCCGGAATGGGAATTGCAGTTCCAGCTGTTCGACCAGGCGTTTGCGGATTCCTTCGCGTTCGATGTGCTCGATCCTACCAAGCTCATTCCGGAAGAATTGCTGCCGCCGATCCCGGTGGGCCGTCTGGTGCTCGACCGCATGCCCGATAACTTCTTCGCCGAGACCGAGCAGGTCGCGTTCATGACGCAGAACGTTCCGCCCGGCGTGGATTTCTCGAACGACCCATTGCTGCAAGGGCGCAACTTCTCCTACCTCGACACCCAGCTGAAGCGGCTCGGCGGACCGAACTTCACGCATATCCCGATCAACGCGCCGAAATGTCCGTTTGCCCACTTCCAGCAGGACGGCCACATGGCGATGCGCAATCCGGTCGGCCACGTGAACTACCAGCCCAACTCGTTCGGCGAGGGTCCGCGCGAGTCCCCGCAGCGCGGCTTCACCTCGTTCGCCGAGGTCGAGCAGGGAGCCAAGCGCCGCCTGCGGGCCGAGAGCTTTGCCGATCACTACAGCCAGGCGCGGCAATTCTTCATCAGCCAGACGATGGGGGAACAATCGCACATCGCCGCCGCCCTCACCTTCGAACTCTCCAAGGTCAAGACACCCATGATCCGCGAGCGGGTGGTTTCGCACCTTCTCAACATCGACGAGACCCTCGCCAACAAGGTGGCCGCGGCGCTCGGCCTGAAGAAAATGCCGAAGCCGGCGGATGCGGCGATGCCGACCCGGCAGGACCTCGATCCTTCGCCCGCTCTCGGCATCGTCGAGAAGGGGCCGCAACGCTTCGAAGGCCGCAAGCTCGGCATCCTGGTGACCGAGGGAACCGACGCCAACCTGCTCAAGGCCCTGAAAGCCGCGCTGGAAAAAGCCGGTGCGACCTTCGAGATCGTGGCTCCCCGGGTGACCGGGGCGAAAGCCAGCGACGGCAGCTGGATCGACGCCGATCAGATGATCGATGGCGGTCCGTCGGTCCTGTACGACGCCGTCGCGCTGCTGCCTGCCGCCGCGGCCATCGACGACCTCGTTCAGGAATCCACGGCGCGGGATTTCGTCGCCGACGCTTTCGCGCACTGCAAGTTCATCGGATATGCCGAAGCGGCCGTTCCGCTGCTCGAGAAATCCGGCATCGCCAGCGACGATCTGGACGAGGGATGCATCGTGCTGGAAGCCGCCAAGGACGCCAAGGCGTTCGTCGAAAGCCTGGGAAAGCTGCGCGTCTGGGGTCGCGAACCCACCGTGAAAATGCCCTGACAACCGGAGCACGGCGATGAACGGCCTGCAAGAAAGAATAAAGCAACGCGCCTTCGGGCTTTGGGAGCAAAGCGGTTTTAGGCAAGGATCGGAGATGGACTTCCGGCCCGAGGCGTTCGGGATCAGGCCGAAAGGCTGCGGCGTACTGGATGCCCCGCTTTCGCGGGGCAAGACGGTTTTGTGGAGCGGCGCAGTGCGATACTCCCGGCCGTCATCATCCACCCCCAAGTCTCGCCTTCGGCGAGCCCGATGACAGGCTCCAGCGGATGATCCAGTATTCCAAAACACCGGTTCCAAGAGGTGGGACTGACTATATTTAAGGCCAGCGGCGCTGACCTTGCTTGATGTCGCTCAATACCAGCCCGACCGGAGGTGCTAACCGTCAATAAATCAATCGGTTAGCGGAGAATACCTTGCAGAGGCTAGTTGAAAAGGTTGGCGAGAAATCGACCAACAAGGCGCCGGCGGACCAAGACGGGGCGCTTCAATCGGAAAATCCTCCTCCGGCTGTGGTTGCCGGTAATCTCCCGGCGACGGTGCCTTTTGTGCACGCCCCCAGCCGGCGGCGGCTGCGGTTCTCGGTCGGGCTGATTGCGGTTCTTCTGGCCGCGGGCGGCGGCGGTTTCTTTTGGTGGAAACACCTGCAGTCGCAACTGCCGGTCGGCATCAGTTACGGCAACGGCCGGCTGGAGGCCGACGAGATTGACATCGACACCAAATTTGCGGGCCGGATCTTCGAGCTCCACAACGACATCGGCGATATGGTCAGCGCCGGACAAGTGGTGGCCCGGATGGATACCAGGGACCTCCAGGAGTCGCTGCGGAAGTCGGAGGCGCAAGTCAGCCAGGCGCAGCGCGCGATCGAGGAGGCCAAGGCCAATCTCGAGCAGCAGCGGACCCAGCAGATCCTGGCCGCGCAGGAACTGGATCGCACCCAGGCGCTGTTGCAAAACGGTTGGGCGACCAAGGAACTGTTCGACCAGCGCAAGCAGGCCCTGGACGGCGCCAATGCCGGATTGAGCGCCGCAACCAACAGGGTTGCGGAGGCCGAACGCGCGCTGGAAGCGTCCCAGCACGACGTCGGACTCTACACCGTCAACATCAAGGACAACGATCTGGTGGCGCCGCGCGACGGGCGAATCCAATATCGCGTCGCCAACATCGGCGAGGTGCTGCCGGCCGGCGGCAAGGTGTTTACGATGCTGGACATCTCGTATGTCTACATGGACATTTACCTGCCGGCGCCGCAAGCAGGCAGGATCAAGGTCGGCACCGAAGGCCGCATTGTGCTCGACGCCTACCCGAATGAGCCGATTCCCGCAAAAGTCTCCTTCCTTGCCAGCCAGGCCCAGTTCACGCCGAAGACGGTGGAAACCCAGGACGAGCGCGACAAGCTGATGTTCCGTATCCGCGTCCGGATCGATCCCGATCGTTCGCGCGATCATGCCGCTTCGGTGCGCAGCGGATTGCCCGGGGTCGCCTATCTGCGCGCGGACCCCAATGTCGCCTGGCCGAAGAACCTGCTGGGCAAGCCATGAACAGGCAGGCTCGACCTGTTGCGGTGCTCGATAACCTCACGCAGAAATACGGCAAGGTCACAGCGCTGGACGATGTCTCGATCACGATCCCGGCCGATTGCATGGTCGGGCTGATCGGCCCCGATGGGGTCGGCAAATCGACACTTCTCGGCATCGTCGCCGGCGCGCGCCAGAACCAGTCCGGCCGCGCCATGGTGCTCGACGGCGATATCTCCGACACGCGGCACCGGGCATCGGTGTGTCCGCGGATCGCCTACATGCCGCAGGGGCTGGGCAAGAACCTCTATCCCGACCTCAGCGTCCGCGAGAACATCGAGTTCTTCAGCCGCCTGTTCGGACAATCCCGTGACGAGCGTACATGGCGAATTGCGGAATTGCTGGACAGCACGGGGCTGGCGCCGTTCGAAGGCCGGCCGGCCAAAAAACTGTCGGGAGGGATGCGCCAGAAGCTCGGCCTGTGCTGTTCGCTGATCCACGATCCCGATCTGCTGATTCTGGACGAACCCACCACCGGCGTCGATCCCTTGTCGCGACGCCAGTTCTGGGAACTGATCGAGCGCATCCGCGCACGGCGTCCCGGCATGAGCGTGATCGTGGCGACCGCCTATATGGAAGAGGCCGAGCGGTTCGACTGGCTGGCGGCCATGAACGACGGAAAAGTTCTGGCGACGGGGTCGCCGGCAGAGCTCAAGGCCGCGGCGTCCGCTGAGACCGTCGAGGAGGCATTCATCGCGCTGCTTCCGCAAGCGCAGCGCGGCGATCATCACGCCCTGCAGATACCGCCGCGCCGGATCTTCGACACCGCGCCGATCATCTCGGCTCACGATCTGACCTGCCGGTTCGGCGATTTCACCGCCGTCGACCGGGTGAACTTCACCATCGAGCGCGGCGAGATATTCGGCTTTCTCGGCTCCAACGGCTGCGGCAAGTCCACCACCATGAAGATGCTGACAGGCCTGCTGCCGCCGACCGCCGGCGAGGCGCTGTTGTTCGGAAAGCCGCTCGACGCCGACGACATGAGTTCGCGCTACCGCGTCGGCTACATGTCGCAGTCGTTCTCGCTCTATACCGAACTCACGGTGCGGCAGAATCTCGACCTTCACGCGCGGATTTTTCATATCCCGGCAGCCAAGGCGGCGCAGCGCATCGCCGAACTGGTCGGGCAGTTCGGCCTCGAGGAATACCTCGACCAGCGCACCCTCGACCTGCCGTTGGGGATCCGACAGCGTCTGTCCTTGGCGATCGCCATCGTCCATCAGCCGGAGATCCTCATCCTCGACGAGCCGACCTCGGGCGTCGATCCCCTGGCGCGGGACCGCTTCTGGGAAGCGCTGATCGATCTGTCGCGCAACCAGGGCGTGACGATTTTCATCTCGACCCACTTCATGAACGAGGCCCAGCGCTGCGACCGGATATCGCTGATGGATTCCGGCCGCGTGCTGGCGACCGGCACGCCCGCGCAACTGGTCGAGGCCCGCGGCGCCACCACGCTCGAAGACGCCTTCATCAGCTATCTCGAGGAAGCGACCAGAAGCCATACCACCACCATCGAGCAAGCCGTCGCCGAGCCCCGCCGCAGCCTCCCGCAGCCGGCAACGCCGACACGGCAGCGTCCGCTGTTCAGCCTGCAGCGCCTGCTCGCCTATAGCATCCGCGAGGCCCTCGAACTGCTGCGCGATCCGATCCGGCTCGGATTCAGTCTGCTCGGCACCACGCTGCTGATGCTGGTGTTCGGTTTCGGGGTTTCGACCGACGTCAATAATCTGTCGTTCGCGGTGCTGGATCGCGACCAAAGCCCGGAAAGCCGCGCCTATCTGGAAGAGCTGAGGGGCTCCAGCTACTTCGTGGAGAAGCCCGCGCTCAACAACTATGCCGAGCTCGACAACCGCCTCAAGAGCGGAAGCATTTCGGCGGCGATCGAAATCCCGCCCAACTTCGGCAGCGACATCAAGCGCGGACGCCCCGCCTTCGTCAGCGCCCTGGTCGACGGTGCGATGCCGTTCCGGGCGGAAACCATCCGCGGCTATCTGATCGGCATGCATCAATTGTACCTGACCGACCCGGCGGTAAAGACCACGGTGCCCTCGGCATCGCCGCCTGCCGACATCGAGGTCCGGTTCAAGTACAATCAGGATTTCGACAGCATCTATGCGATGGTGCCCGCCGACATGTCGTTGCTGCTCGGGCTGTTTCCGGCGATCCTGATGGCGCTTGCCATCGTGCGCGAGAAGGAACTCGGCTCCATCACCAACCTCTACGTGACGCCGGTCTCCCGGCTGGAATTCCTGCTTGGCAAGCAACTGCCTTACATCGCGGTTGCGATGACCAATTTCACCCTGATGCTGCTGCTGGCGCTGTTGGTATTCCAGGTCCCGCTGAAGGGAAGCTTTCCGACGCTGCTGATCGGTGCGCTGCTCTATGTGACGACCATGACCGGCTACGGCATGCTGATCTCGGCGTTCACCAGCACCCAGATCGCCGCGCTGTTCGGCACCGCGATCCTGACGGTTCTGCCCGCGACCCAGTTCTCCGGCATGATGACGCCGGTGTCCTCGCTGGCGACCGGGGCCCAGATCATCGGCCGCGGCTTTCCGATGACTTATTTCGTTCCGATCAGCGTCGGCACCTTCACCAAGGGGTTGGGCTTTTCGAACCTCGGCGTCGATCTGCTGGCGCTGGCCGCCTTTGTTCCGGTGCTGACGCTGTTGAGCGTCCTGCTGCTCCGCAAGCAGGAGCGCTAGGGCAAGCCATGATGCGGAAGGCTGCAAACATCTATTGGCTGGGCGTCAAGGAACTGCGCAGTTTCCTCGGCGACTATGTGCTGCTGGCGCTGGTGGCCTATGCCTTTTCGCTGGCGGTGATCCTGCAGGCGCGCAGCAATTCGCAGGAGCTCAATAACGCCTCGATCGCGATCGTCGACGAGGACCACTCGGAGCTGTCACGCCGGATTGCCCACGCCTTCTTTCCGCCGCTGTTTCAATTGCCGAAGGAGATCGCCGAGCGCGATATCATCCCCGCGATGAACAGCGGAAAGTTCACCTTCGTGATCGATATCCCGCCCGACTTCGAGCGCTATGTCCTGGCCGGATACCAGCCCGGGCTTCAGATCGACGTCGATGCGACCGCGATGGTGCAGGCCGGACTTGGTTCCGGCTATGCGCAGCAGATCATCACCACCGAGATCGCGGATTTCCTGTCCCATGCCGAGGGGGGGCCGCTGTCGACGGTCAATCTCGATGTGAGAATCGTCTTCAACCCGAACCTGACCACCGCCTGGTTTACCAGCGTGATGGCGATCATCAACAACATCACCATGCTGGCCATCATTCTTGCCGGCGCGGCGTTGGTCCGGGAGCGCGAGCACGGCACCATGGATCATCTGCTGGTGATGCCGCTGACGCCGTTCGAGATCGCGATGGCCAAGGTCTGGGCCAATGGCCTGGTGATCGCGGTGGCGGTGGGCCTCAGCCTTTATGTCGTGCTGCGCATGCTGCTGGGAATCCCGATCGCCGGCTCGATACCGCTGTTCCTGGTCGGCGTCGTGATCTACCTGTTCTTCGCCACCGCGATCGGAATCTTTCTGGGTACGGTGGCGCGGTCGATGCCGCAGCTCGGGTTGCTGTACATGCTGGTGTTCCTGCCCATGAACATGCTGTCGGGCAGCAATACGCCGCTCGAGAGCATGCCGGTCTGGCTTGCCACGGCGATGCAGGTGTCGCCGTCGACGCATTTCGTCGCTTTCGCGCAGGCCATTCTCTACCGCGGTGCCGGGCTGGCGGTGGTGTGGCCGCAATTCCTTGCGGTCGCCGTGATCGGGGCCTTGTTCTTCAGCCTGGCGATCATGCGTTTTCGCGCCGTCGTCGCCCAGAGCGGTTGACGGATGCCGAGCCGAGGCGGCTCGCGAGCTTGATCGGGCAGCCGGCGGGTCGAAGACGCCAATTGTAAAAATCGGTGGCGTGTGCCATGTCAGCGGCCAGCGGAGGATCGAATGAGATTGCGTGGATCAATTGTGGCGCTGCTGGTGGTCTGCTGGTCAATTCCGTTGGCCATCGCCCAGTCCGGGACCAACGCGGATGACCGGTTTGCGCCGCGGCTGGCCGATATCATGAGTACGGCGCAGTTGCGGCACATGAAGCTGTGGTTCGCCGGCGAGGCGCCCAATTGGGAGCTCGCGGCTTTCGAGCTTGGCCAGCTCAAGGCCAGCCTGGTGGAAGCCGCGTCGTTATATCCGGGCATTCCGGTGAGCAACGTCACCACGATGGCAGCTTCGGTCCAGTCCCTTGCCGAGGCGATCGCCGCAAAGGACAGCCACAACTTCGCAACCGCCTACGGCGATCTCACGGTTGGATGCAATACCTGCCATCAGTCGCTCGGGCGTGAATTCATCGTCATGCGGGTACCGACCGCGTCGCCGTTCAGCGACCAGGTGTTTCCGCCGCAGGCCAAGCCCTAGGCAAACGTTTCCAAAATCTGATTCACTCGGCGTCCTCGCCCAACCTCATCCTGAGGAGCATCGCGCAAGCGATGCGTCTCGAAGGATGGCTGCGAGTCGGTGCCTACCTTGCATCCTTCGAGACGCTTGCTGCGCAAGCTCCTCAGGATGAGGACAATCCGCGCGGCACGCCTTGGCGCGCATCGCTGCCCTCAGCCGTTACTTCTTCTTCATGTCGATGATGAACGCCGCGATATCCTGGGCATCGTTGCGGTTGAGCGGCAGGTTCGGCATCGTTGCGTGCGGCATGAGCAGGAACGAGACGATCATGTCGGAGGTGATGGTCGGCCTGGCCGCGATCGATGCGAAGGATATGGTCTTGCCGTGCTTGGCCGGATCGGTGCCGGTCGCGTGGCACTCCGAGCACCAGCGGTCCGACAGCCGCCGGCCATTGTCGATGCTTTGCGCGCAACCGGTTCCGATTCCTGCGAGCAGGGCGAGCCCCGCGGACAAGCCCAGCGTCACCGCGCGCCCGGCCGTGACGGCTCGGTTGCGCGTCGTGGCCGGAAGCCGGCCGCGCCCGATGCCGTGATCGACCCGCGAAAGGGTTTGTCGGAGTTTCATGATGCCAAAATGCCCGAAGGCTGGTTTGCCGGCTTGATCTGCATCAACCACCACCAAGCCAGCTTCATTTTGCGCGACCAGCATGCCTGGCCGGCGTGTTGGTCGCAAGCCCCGGAGTAGTCAGAGCGGCTCGTCGTCCAGGGTCGATGGCTGGCTTTGCAATGAAACGAAATCGCCGCCGCCAAGATCCTCCTCGGGAGGCGGATAGAGGGAGAGATGATCGTGAACCTGCTTGACGCCGGGTACGTTCTCGGCCGCGACGATGGCTGCCTGTCGGCAGCGCTCATCGGTGACAATGCCGCTGAGATGCGCGATACCGTCGCGCACGGTGACGTTGAACCGGCAAGGCGACCAGTCGGCTTTCTCGACGGCCGCAATGATGTCGCTGCGAAGCTGATCGTCGTCGGCGCTGGGGTCGGGAATGTCGCGGGCGATATCGGCGACCGCGTGAAGAATGTCGGACCGGGTCACGATACCGACGAGCCGATCTCCGCGCAGAACGGGCAGTCGCTTGATATGGTGCTTCTCCATGATTTGCACGGTTTCTTCCAGCGGGGCATCCTCTACGGTGGTGACGGGATCCGGCGTCATGATCTCGCCGACCTTGCGGCCGCGGCCATGGACGAAGTCGGACGCGACCTGGCCCGGGCCTACCAACAGCCGCAGCCAGCGGCCGCGCTTGCGTTCGGTTCCGATCTCCGCGCGGCGGATGAAGTCGCCTTCGGAAATGATGCCGAGCAGCCTGCCTGCGGCGAGCACCGGCAGCCCGCTGATGTGGTTCCGCAGCATGATGTCGGCGGCGTCGATGATGGATGTTTCCGGGCTGACCGTAATGACCTGCCGGGTCATGATCTGATGGGCGCGCATTGACGGTCTCCGAATTCCGCATGTAACGGCGTTTGTAGCATGATCCGCCCGGGCGCCAGGCAGTCTTTGTCGCAGATCAACCATCGGCAAAAGCGCCGGCGCGCGCCTGCCGCAGCGCCTGCCCAATGGCGCCGGCGCGAGCGGTGTCGCTTTATCCGGCGGCCGCCGCAGGAGTGCCGGTCTCGAAAGCAGCGGCCACCGCATCGTCGACCCGCTCGAGCCAGACGAATTCCAATTTGTCGCGGGCGCCTTGCGGAATCTCGTCGAAGTCGCGGCGGTTGCGCGCGGGAAGCATCACCCGGGTCAGGCCGGCGGCCGCGGCGGCGACGACTTTTTCCTTGATGCCGCCGACCGGCAGCACCAGGCCTCGCAGCGATATCTCGCCAGTCATGGCGGTGTCGCTCCGCACCGTGCGGTTGGTAAGCAGCGAGGCGAGTGCGGTAAACATCGCGACACCGGCACTCGGTCCGTCCTTTGGTGTGGCACCCGCGGGCACATGGACATGGATGTCGCTTTTCTCGAACAGCGCGGGATCGATGCCGAGCTGGGCGACCCGGCTTTTCACCAGCGTCAGCGCCGCCTGCGCGCTCTCCCGCATCACCTCGCCGAGCTGGCCGGTCAGGATCAAGGCGCCTTTGCCGGGAATCCGGGTCGCCTCGATGAACAGGATGTCGCCGCCGACCGGCGTCCACGCCAGCCCGGTGGCCACTCCGGGAATGCTGGTGCGCATCGCGATCTCGTTCTCGAAGCGGGGCTGGCCGAGAACGGCGGTGAGGTCCTGTGGGGCAACGACAACCCGGTTTGAACTCCCTTCGGCGATCTGTACCGCCGCACAACGCAGCGCCTTGCCGATTTCCCGCTCCAGGGCCCGCACGCCGGCCTCGCGGGTGTAGCCCTTGATCATCAGCCGCAGCGCTTCGGCGTCGATCTCGACCTGCTCCGGTTTGAGGCCGTTGGCCTCGAGCTGGCGGCGGACCAGATAGCGTCGCGCGATCTCGAGCTTTTCATCCTCGGTATAGCCGGGCAGGCTGATGATCTCCATGCGATCCAGCAGCGGTCCTGGAATCGTGTCCAGCATGTTGGCGGTGGCGATGAACGCCACGCGTGAAAGATCGAAGGGAACGCCGAGGTAGTTGTCGCGGAATGTCGAGTTCTGCTCGGGATCGAGCACCTCGAGCATCGCGGCCGAGGGATCGCCCTGAATGCCGCGTCCCATCTTGTCGATCTCGTCGAGCATCATGACGCAACTGCGCGATCCGGCCTTCTTGATCCCCTGGATGATGTTGCCGGGCAGGGCGCCGATATAGGTCCGCCGGTGACCGCGGATTTCCGCCTCGTCGTGCACGCCGCCCAGGCTGACGCGGACGAACGGCCGGTCCATGGCGCGTGCGATCGACTGCCCCAGCGAGGTCTTGCCGACCCCGGGCGGCCCGACGAAGCAGAGGATCGGCGCCTTGCCCTGCGGCGCCAGTTTGCGGACCGCCAGATATTCGACGATGCGGCTTTTGATCTTTTCCAGGCCGAAATGATCCTCGTCGAGAATCCGGCGCGCCTCCGCGATGTCGATGATCTTCTCGGCCGGCGGAGCCCATGGCAGCTCGATCAGCCAGTCGAGATAGCTGCGCACCATGCCGGCCTCGGCGGCCGATTCCGGCATTCTTTCGTAGCGCCGCACTTCCCTTCGCGCCTGGCTTTCCGCCTCGGCCGGCATCTGGGCCTTGGCGATCGCCTCGTTCAGCTCGGCGACTTCCTGCGCCTTGCCGTCGCCTTCGCCCAGCTGACGCTGGATGGTGGCCATCTGCTCGCGCAGGATGGCCTCGCGCTGCCGTTCATCGAAGGTCGCTCGGGTCTTCTGGCCGATCTCATGCGTCAGCCGCAGCACCTCGAGCCGCTCGGCCAGATGCCGCGAGACTTTTTCCATTCGAGCCGAGAGGTCGATGGTCTCCAGGATCTCCTGCTTGTCCTGCGGCTTGATGTCCAGATAGGACGTCGTCAGGTCGGCGAGCGCCGCCGGCGAGGTGGCGGACTGCAGCGCGTTGACCAGTTCCGGCGGCGCCTGCGGCAGCAACTGCACCGCCTCGATGGCCTGCCGCTGCAGATTGAGAAACCGCGCCTCGATCTCCGGCGAGGTGGTCGTCGGTTCCGGAATATGGAGCACCCGGGCCGCCAGGAACGGCGTGCCGGGAAGGTAGTCGAGCACGCGGGCGCGCTGGATGCCCTGGCAGATGATATGATGGGTTTCATCCGGCGCCGTGATGTAGCGGATGATATTGGCGACGGTGCAGATCCGGTTGAGATCGTCGGCCCCGGGGTCGTTCGCCTCGGTGTTTCGCTGCAGCACGATTCCGATCGGCCGCTGCTCGCGCAGCGCCTGTTGCGCGGCGGCGATCGATTTCGGTCGGGCGATGGTAATCGGAGCCACCACCCCCGGAAACAGCACGGTATTGCGCACCGGGATGATGATCAGGGCATCGGTGGGAATCGGCACGGAGCCGGCATCGGCGCGATCTTCGTTGACTGGCGGCATGGCCATCCTCAGGCTGATTTTGACAGGCGCAGCACGATGCATCCGTTCACCGCGAAGCGGCTGACGGCGTAACGTCCCTTGGGCAGCAGAATGCGACGCTCGAACCGGCCCTGCGGCAGCTCGAGGCGGTGGATTGTGGCGTTGCGCAGCTCGACCGGCAGCACACGGCGGCCGCTGACCACCAGGATGCCGTTATCGATCACGGCTTCGACGGCGCCGGGATCGACGCCGGGCAGCGCCACCAGAATGAGGATTTCCCGGTCGGTCTCCAGCACATCGATCGGAGGCTCCCAGCAGGATTCCTGCGGCCCGGCGGAAGGTTGCAGGCTGAAGAACTGCTGGCGCAACCGTTCGGCGCGGGCCAGCGAATCGATGGCCTCGGACAACATCCAGTTGACGGGATCTTTTGACATCTGCTGTCTCGCGTTGGCCGTTCTCAGAATCGCCGGCGTCGCGTTTTCAGGTGCGGCCGGGGAAGCATTTGGCGGGTAGGGAGGAATTGTTCTACGCTTGCGGCGTCCGGTCAATCAGGAACCAATGACGCCGCGGCCGTGCCGCAGGGCGCGGCTAGGGCATGGACTGATCGGCTCCACGCGCTCGGGCGATGACGCCGGCGGCAATCTGCATGGTGGCGCCGATCGCCCAGCCGACGCCGATCAGGAAAGTGCCGGTCACGCCCGTTATCTCGTCCAGAATGATGGCGGAGACCGCGACAACCGCCGCCGCCGCCGCGAAAAACGTGCCGGCCGCGCTTAACAGTTCCACGGCGTCCGCCCTGGAAACGTGCCTTGGCCGCAGCGGCAGCTCGACCAGATGCTCGGGCGCCGGCGGCAGATCGATCCCAAGATAGAAGCCGAGCGCTCCATAAAGCATCATGAGCAGGATGGCGCCACCCGAACCGAGCAGGTCGATGTTGGTCCTGGCCACCTGCGCGGCGACGAACAGTCCGCACGACCCGCCGGCCAAAGCGAGCCCGGTCCGTTCAAAGATATGCGCGCATCTGCTGACGGTGGAGCGGGTGTGCCATGGGTCGGAGCGCTTGGTCATCTGAGTTGGGTACCAAATGGAATCGGAAGCCAGTTGAGATAAATCAAGTCGGACAGAGGGCCCTGCCGGGCAGGCAATGCGACCGCGATCCGTCGGCCTGCACGCTCGGCTTGCCGGCCTTGATGACGCGCTCGATCTGGGCGTATTCGCCGCCGGTATTGACGTGGGCGAGGATGCCGACGCCGGCCACGCCGATGCCTGCAACCAGCGCAAGCACCACGATCTTCAGATGGGTGGTGCGATCCGCGCTGTAAATCGAATGGTTCATCAACGCCTCCGGGCGATTCTGGCGGGTAAAAACCTGCTGTCAGGCGTTCATGGTCCGCAGGCGCTGGCGATTGCGCAGCACGATCTGCCGGGCGCCGGAGAATCCCAGCACCCCCTGGCTATGCAGTTGCGACAGCGCGCGCGATACGGTTTCCAGGGTCAGCCCCAGATAATCGCCGATATCCCTGCGGCACATCGGCAGCGCCATCATGCCGGTCACGGCCAGGCGGCGATCCATTTCCAGCAGGAAGCTGGCGACGCGTTCCATGGCGCTCTTGCGGCCAAGCAGCAGCATGTGGTCTTCGGCATGGCGCAGCTCGCCGGCTGTCATCGACCACAGGCTGCGGGCAACCTCGGCGGTGGTGCCGGCGGCCTCTTCAAGGCTCCGACGCTTCACCAGACGCACGGTGGTATCCACAATGGCCTCCGCCGCGAGGCGGTGCACCGGCCCGGATTCCAGTCCGAACACGTCGCCGGGGAGATAAAATGCGCCAATCTGGCGCCGGCCATCCGAAAGCAGCTTGTAGCTTCGAACCGAGCCGCGGATCACCTGGTAGACGTAATCGGAGGGTTCGTCCTCGCCATAGATTTCCTCGTCTTTTCCGTAGGAGAATTCCGTCGCCACCAGGCCCGCATGGCCGGTGACCAGGCAGAACGCGTCGTCAGCCGCGCGACCGGCCGGGTTGATTTTATGACCGATGAGCGGGGTGCTGGTTGATTGGGTGAGCATGTGCCATCTCCTGCCGGGGTTGATGGCCGATTGCTAGCTCAGATCGCCGGCCGCCGAAATTTCGTGCCTTATCTTAGGGGGCGCACCCTAGGTAGTTTCCCGGAGGTGCCCGGCTCTGCTCCAGGGCCTAGCCTTGGGTGGGGCCGACCTCAGGACAGTCCGGCGAGCCGGAGGCCGGACGGACCAAACATCCGGCGGTCCGGAATTCCCGCCGACACGTGCCCGAAAGTCTCCAGCGATGAAGCAACTGGCTCTCGCTAAAGTCTATCAACTGCTCGAGCCGGGCCCGGTCGTTCTGCTGACGACCGCCCGCAACGGCCGCGCCAATGTCATGACGATGTCCTGGCACATGATGGTCGAGTTCGAGCCGCCGCTTGTCGCCTGTGTCGTCAGCGGCGCCGACTACAGCTTTGCGGCGCTGCGGGCGACGAAACAGTGCGTCATCGCCATTCCGGCGCTGCACCTTGCACAAAAAGTCGTGGACGTAGGCAATTGCTCGGGTCGCGACGTCGCGAAATTCGAAAAGTTTGGCCTGACGCCGCAAAAGGCCGCGCGCGTGGCGGCGCCCCTGATCGCCGAGTGTTTCGCCAACCTCGAATGCGAAGTGGTCGATAGCCGCCTGGTGACCCGGCACAATCTGTTCATCCTCGAAGTGGTGCAGGCCTGGACCGATCCCAGGCAGCGCCATCCGAAGACCATTCACCATCACGGTTACGGCAAGTTCGTGGTGGATGGCGAGACCCTCAAGCTCAAGTCGAGAATGCGATGACCGGGCGCTGCCGAATCGGGGTCATCCGCGCGGATATCCCACGCTCTGCGCAAAGGTGACGAACTGCTGCTCCGGCAGCTTCAGGGCCTGGCCCAGTTTTGCGGTGTCCACCGCCCCCCGAAACACGGTCGCAAGCCCCTCGGAGGCGCAGAACAGATAGACGTTCTGGCCGATAAAGCCGACATCGACCGAGGCATAGAGACGTCGCTCCTCCGGAGGGATGTCGGTCATGCGTTCGCCATGGGCGACATAGACGAGGTTGAGCGGCGCGGTAGCGACAAAATCCTGCAGGCCGGTCTGCGCGCGAAAATCTTCGCTGGCATAGGGCAGCAGCCTGTGGCTCGTGGGTTCGTACAGCCAGACGCCGTCGGCCATCGCGAGATAGATATCGATGACCATGACATGGCGCCAATACGGCGCGGTCCGGTCGCCGCTCGCGGGACGATTGATGCCGAAGGCCGCCCACAACAGATCGGACAGCACTTGCGCCGGAAGCGGCCGGTCGGAATATTCGCGCGTTGAGCGCCTCAGCTTGAGCGCCGCGGTCAAGGCTTGACCGCCCTCGCTTCGCGGCGGCGGCAAATCCCGGGGCTTGAGTTCCCCGGCCATTGCGGCTGCGGGAACTGCGGCAAGCGCCGCGCTGGCGAGAATTCCGGCATTGGCCTGGCGTCGTGTCATCATCCTGCTCCTCATGGGCGGCGGCGGAAGGTGTGAAGCGCGGCTCATGGGCGGAGTGCCGCCGTCAGGACTGCGCGGCGGACAAGGGTTTCGAACAGCGGCAGCTTGTAGGCATTTTTGCTGAGCGGCGTTGCACCAGCCAATGCGGCGTGAGCGGCCTCGCCGGCCGCGGCTTCATCGATAGGCCTGCCGATCAGAATATTCTCGGCCGCCTTGGCCCGGTGCGGCACAGGCGCCGCGGCGCCCAGGATGATTGAGGCACTCTTGCAGCCTCCGGCGCCGTCGAAATCGAGCACCACGGCCACATCAGCGAGCGGCCAATCGAAGGAGTCTTTTTCGCCCTGTTTGAGATGCGTCATGCGCAAGCTGGAGGGCTGCGCCGGCAACAGGACGGCGGTAAGGATTTCCTGCGGCTTCAGATCGTTTTCGCGCTGCAGATCCAGGTCCGGCGGGACAAAAAAGTCCTCCAGCAGAATGTTTCGGGTCACGCCCACGCTGTTTGCAAGCTCCAGCGTTGCTCCCAGTGCCACCAGCACCGTGGCCGCCGTGGAGGGATGGACGATGGCGCAGGCCTGATTGTCGAATATCGCGTGGTACTGGTTTTCGCCCGAGATCGCGAAGCAGTGGCCGCCGCCTTTCCTGAGGCAGCGATATTCCGCCGCCCTGAAATACCAGCAGCGCGGCCGTTGCAGCAGATTGCCGCCCAAGGTCGCGACATTGCGAATCTGCGGGCTCGCCGAATTTTGCAGTGCATCGGCGAGCGCGGGATAGCGCTGTCGCACGATCGGATCTGCGGCGAGGTTGGCCAGGGTCACCATCGATCCGATGCGCAGGCCTCCCCCCTGATCCGCAACGGTTGCAAGTCCGGCAATATCCGTCAGGCTGACGAGACCGGTCGGAGCCAGCAGGTTTTCCTTGAGCAGGTCGAGCAGGTCGATACCGCCGGCCTTCACGACGGATGTCTGGCGTCCGCCCGCCGCATCGGGGCGAACCGCCATCGCGTCGGCCACGGTGATCGACGTGGCGGCCGCCGCCTGCGAGATCGTCGCCGCACTTGTCCAGGCGAAGCGGTTCATGCCCGGGAACTCCCCGAAGGCACTTTGCCGAGCGCGGCCAGGACGGTGGCAGGCGTCAGGGGCAGCGAACGAAGACGCACGCCTATGGCGTTGTAGACCGCATTGGCGATGGCTGGAGCGGTCGCGATGCTCGCCGGCTCGGCGATGCCGTAGGCGTCGGTCGCGCTCTGGCCTTGATAGTTTTCCAGCACAACGACGTCGATCGCCGGCGTCTCGCGCGACCCCGCCAACTTGTACTGTTCAAGGTTCGGATTGACCATGCGGCCGGTGTGCTGGTCGAGAATGCGTTCCTCGAACAAAGCGTAGGACATGCCCATCAGGACGCCGCCCTGAACCTGGCTCTCGATCAGCAGCGGATTCATCGGCCGACCGCAATCCTGGACCGCGACCATCCGCTCAACCCGCACCACACCGGTCTCGGTATCGACGGCGACCTCGGCAAACTGCACCCCGCCAAGGTCCTGCCGGGCGATCGCGGCATCTTCCATGCGCCTGCGAAAGCCGCCGTAATCGTCGCTGCGGGATGCGACCGCGCTGATGCGGTCGGTGCGCAGCAGTGCCGCAGCCTCGGCGAAGTCCATGCCGCGGCTCGGGTCGGCCCGAACCAGGATCCGTCCGTCCTGCGCAGCCAGATCCTCCGGGGCAGCGTTCAGCGCCAGCGCTGCCTCGCGAAACAGCAACTGCAGGGCCTGCGAGGCGGCGGTGCGCGCGGCCGGAGTAATGGAGGCTGTCGTGCGGCTGCCGTAGGAAGGCGGGCCCGCCGGAAATTCGGTGTCCCCGATGCGAACCGTGATCCGGTCGGTATGGAGTCCGAGCACTTCGGCGGCGACCTGCGCCAGCACCGTGCCGATGCCGGTTCCGATATCCTGCACGCCCGACAGAATTTCAACCGAACCGTCGCGCATGATGCGAACTTCGCAGGCACAATTGGTCTGGACGTTGGCGCCCCAGAGCGACTGCGCGACCCCGAGACCGCGCTTTATCGGCCCGGGCTCGGCGCCCGGCAGGTGTCTTCGCTGCCAGCCGATCCGCTCGGCACCGATTCGGCGCTGCTCGCGCCGCACCGCGCTCAGATCGATCCGGTCGCGCAGGGCAACAGGGTCGATCGACAACCGCTCGGCCAGTTCGTCGATCGCCTGTTCAACGGCGAAGGCGCCCGGCGTATTGCCGGGTCCGCGCATCGCGCAGCCTGGTCCTGCATTGATGAACACGTCATGTTGCGCGGCCGCGTAGTTCGGGCAGGCATACATCGCCTGCGCCACATTGCCGATTCCCGCTCCGACGGCGACGCCCGCGGTACCATAGCTCACCAGCGAGATGGCGGTCAGCGAGCCGTCGCGCTTGGCGCCGATGCGCAGGCGCTGCCACGTGCCCGGGCGGTTGCCCGAATCCATTTGCTCTTCCTGGCGGTCGAGGACGATACGCACCGGCGCCTGAGCCTGGCGTGACAGGGCGACGGCGATGCGGCCGTAATTGCCGAGCGACGATTTTGAGCCGAAACCGCCGCCCATGCCCTCGACGATGACGCGGACACGGTTCAGCGGCAGGCCGAAGGCCTCCGCGAGTTCGTGCCGGACGCCGGCGGTGAACTGGGTGGACATGTAGACTGTCAGCCCGTCCGCCCGCCAATCCGCGACGATGGCGTGCGGCTCCAGACAGCAATGCGTCTGCACCTGGGTCCGATACTCGCCTTCGACGACCACATCGGCTTGCGTGAAGCCTGCTGCCGCATCACCACGGCCGTCGGTCGCGGGGCCGCGAATATTGCCGTTGAGCGGCAGGCCCGCGGCCGCGGGAAACCCCGAGGCATGGCCCTTGGGTGCCGACGCGCTGTCATAAACCGAAGGCGCCGTTGGCTCGCGCGCTTTGTCCATGTCCACGACGAACGGAAGCGGCTTGTAGTCGACCCGAATGAGATGCAACGCCTCTTCCGCCGCGGCCATCGACACGGCGGCGACGGCGGCGACTGGAGCGCCGATATAGCGCACGATAGAGGTCAGGGGATCGCCGGGAGCAGCAATCGGCATCATGGCGCGGACGCCGGGATATCGCGCTGCCGCCGTGGTGTCCACGGCGCGGATTTCGGCGTGGGGCAGCGATGCCCGCAGGATCCGGCCGTGCAGCATGCCAGGGATCGCGACGTCGACCGTGAATCGGGTCGCGCCCGTGACCTTGGCGCGCCCATTCTGCCGTGGAACCGGTTTGCCGATCATGCTGAGAAGGGCATTCGGGGCCAGCGGCGGCGGCTCGTCGAGCGGGATCTGCCGCTCCACTTCGCCGAGGCCGACGCCGACGATGCCGGAAGGAAATCTCTCGGTGCGGGTTGAAGGCTCGCTCGCCATGATCAAGCCTTCCGCGCTTTGGCAGCCGCGAGCGTCGCGGTAACGACATGTGGGTAGCTGCCGCAGCGGCAGATATGGCCGCTGATCGCCGCGTTGACGTCGTCCGCGGTCGGATTGGACGTGTGCTCGAGCAGCGCCGCGCAGCTCATCACCATGCCGGGCGTGCAGAAGCCGCATTGCAGCGCGTCATGCGCGATGAATGCGGATTGCACCGGATGCAGCTCCTCGCCGACCGCCAGTCCTTCGATCGTCGTCACGTTGCGCGCGCCGACCTCGATCGCCAGCATCATGCAGGCGCAGACCGTGACGTCGTCGAGCCACACCGTACAGGCTGAACAAGCCCCTCGATTGCATGCGATCTTGGTGCCGGTCAATCCAAGCGGACCGCGCAAGGCTTCAGCCAGGGTCGTCCGGGGTTCGATCTGAAGCATTCGCGCGACACCGTTGACCCGCAGAGTGATCGAAACCGGATCCGGTCCGCTCGCCGGCGCGGCGTTGATTTCTTTCGCTTCGGTTGTTCCGATGATCGCCGATGCCGTGTCAATCATGGCTGCGGCCGCCGACGTGAGCGCCGATCCGCGGACAAACGCACGTCGAGAAAGTCCATGATCCACGTTTCCATTTCGCTCAGGATTTGGCATCGCTGGCCTTGCAAGCAGGTATCGTGGTCAGGGCTGTGAAGGGAACCGCGACTCCCGAGGCGATCGGAGTTGCCGATTGCCTCGTCAGGTGTGGCGCCGGGCAACCGCGATTGAGCGGATGAGGCCGGGCGATTATGACAGGCCGATCGTCAGGCGATCATCGACTGACGCCACCCCCGGCGTTGACCATGCCGCGTTTTCGACCTTGTGACGTTCATCCCAGTTGTCGACGCTTCCTTCCAGGATGACCTTGTTGCCGTTCTGCACGGTAATCCGTATGGCGTCCGCCTCGATCTCGGCATGGCGCTTGAGCGCGGACTCGATCTTGGTCCTGATGTCGGTGGCGTCAATGTTGGGCCTGATCTTGATCTCGTTCGAGACGCCGACGACGCCCGAGAGCTTGCGCACATCGTCTTCGGCCGCGGTTCGTTCGTAATTCCAGTCGACATTCCCGCTCAGCGTGATCCAGCCGTTCTCGACCAGGACATCGACCGAATTGGAGGGCACGAGAACGTCCCAATTCAGGATGGCGGAAGCGCGCTGGGCGATCTGATCGTCCGCGGTCTTGCTCTGAAAGGGATAACGGACTTCGATATTCTCGGCGATGGCATGGACCCCTTTCACGCGCCGTGCCGCCGCGATCGCGGCGAGTTTCTGCGCGTAGCTGTCGACATGCCCGCTCAGGGTGACCACGTTCTTGTCGACGGCCACGCCAACATGCTCGCCGCGGAAGCTGGGATCGAATTCGAATTCGTCGATGACGTCCTGGCGAAGCTGGGATTCGTTCATGAGCTGCCTCCATAAATCGGTTGTCTGCAGGCTTATCTTCCGATCCCGCGCGGCAAAGACATTGATCCGCGTCAAGAGCCGATGCAACGCTCGAAAATTTCGCTCAGGACAGATCTGTGTCACCATTGAACGAAGCGGCTACCCGCGCCCGCCGCCGGCGCGGACGATAGCCATCCTGAAATGCCGCTTCGCGTGGGCGACGATCTCGTTGTCGCTGGGATGATCGGCGGCTTCAACGCCAACAATTCGGGCGCCGATCTTCGGATCATGCTCGCGGATATATTTGGCGAGTTCGCCCTTCGTGCCGGCCGGCCCAAGGATCAGAATTTCGCCGGCGTCGCTGACGGCGTCCATCACCTGCTTTAGAAATTCCGCGCTTTCGTGAGCGTGGCCGCTGCCGATCGAATTGGCCTTGTGATGGATATGCCGGGTTGGCATCTCCGGGTGCAGGGTCGCCTCGTCGGCTCCGGACAAGCCGATGTGGAAGATCCGGGCCTGCAGGTGGTCGATCCAGACCACCGCGTGAAAATGATGCTGCATGATGTTGTTCCGTTGGTTGGCGAGCTAAATCGCTCTTTTTGACTGCTCATCTTCGGCAGAATAGAGGTATGCGCCGGACATGGGGTCGACCCAGCACAAATGATCGTGAACCAGCTTGACGCCCGGGACATTCTCCGCCGCGACAATGGCGGCCTGCCTCGATCGTTCCTCGGAAATCACGCCGCCCAGATGCACGACGCCGTCGCGCACCGTGACGCTGAGCGCAACCGGCTTCCAGTCGTTTTGCTCGATGGCGGCGAAGACGCGGTCGCGGATCTCATCGTCGTCGGCAGTCGGGTCCGGCACGTTGCGGGCAAGATCGGCAACCGCGCGCAGCAGGTCGGCGCGCGTCACGATCCCGACCAGTTCGCCTGCGCTTATCACGGGGAGCCGCTTGACATGGTTCTTTTCCATGACCGTGACGATCTGTTCGAGGCTGGCCTGTTCGCTCACTGTCACAGGTTCGGGGGTCATGATCTCGCCGACCTTGCAGCCCCGTTCATGCACGAAGTCGCTTGCTTCCCGGCCCGATCCAACCAAGAACCGCAGCCAGCGGCCGCGCTTGCGCTCGGTTCCTATCTCCTTGCGGCGGATGAAATCGCCTTCCGAGACGATGCCGACCAGCTTTCCGGTTTCACCGACCACCGGAAGTCCGCTGACGCGTTGCTGCAGCATGGTGTTCGCGGCATCAACGATGGATGTGTCGGGTGTGACCGAAATTACCTTGTGCGTCATGATCTGGTGCGCGCGCATTGATTTTCTCCAGGTATCGACGGTCAAACCGTTACGCCGCTGCAACGTTCTGCACTTGATTCAGGTCAACCCGGGCGTTGACCGCACAGGCAGGGTGCCGGCTTGATCCGCATCAATACGTCGGCGGCGCGGTCAGTCATGAAGCACGAAACCGGAGGCTGTCGATGACGAAAACAGCGAAAGCTGCGTTGGCGCGGCAATTTGCGAGACCCCTGATTGCAAGGCCCCTGAAAATCGAACGGGTTGCGGTTCCCCCGCCGGGACCCGGCAAAGCTGGTCAAGATCATGGCGGCCGGAATTTGTGACGGCAAGCTGGCCTGGTCCAACAATCAATGAAAAAGCATCCGGAAATTCCGACGCCCGCCCATCCCAATCAACGCCGCGAAGCGCTGCCTTGGCAGCGGCCGAAGGCGGCCGAGGAAGATCCCGAGGCCTTGCGGCGGGTGCAGGCGATCCTGGACAGCCCGAGCTACCGGCCCGCCGACACCGACACGGCTTTTCTTGCGCAAGATGATTTGCGCGGCGTGCGGCTGCAGATCGACTATCTCAAGGCCGAACTGCTGCTCCGCGCGCATGACATCGAGCAGACCATCGTGGTTTTCGGCAGCACGCGGATCTGCGAACCGGCCGCCGCGTTGCGAAAGGTGGAGGCGCTGCGCGCGTCGTTGTCTGCGGACGCGGCCAATGCCGACGTCCGGCGCAGGCTCGGCATCGCCGAACGAATCCTTGCCAAGAGCCATTATTATGACGTGGCCCGCGAGTTCGGGCGCCTGGTCGGTCTGGAAAATCCCGGTGACCGCAAACACCGCACCGCGATCGTGACCGGCGGCGGGCCCGGAATGATGGAGGCCGCCAACCGCGGAGCCTTCGACGCCGGAGCCAAGTCCGTCGGATTGAACATCAGTCTGCCGCATGAACAATATCCGAATCCCTACGTCACCCCCGAACTTTGTTTCAGTTTTCACTATTTCGCCTTGCGCAAGCTGCATTTTCTGTTGCGGGCCAAGGCGATGGTGGCGTTTCCGGGCGGCTATGGCACGGTGGACGAACTGTTCGAGGTGCTGACCCTGATTCAGACCCGGAAAATCAAACCGATGCCCGTGGTGCTGGTGGGCGAGGCCTATTGGCGTCGCGCCATCGACATCGATTTTCTCGTCGATGAAGGCGTCATCGATCCGGAGGATCGGGAGCTGTTCTGGTTTGCCGAGACCGCCGAGGAAATCTGGAACGGCATCCTGCACTGGCACGATGCCAGCGGGCAGCCGTTGCATGCGGCGCCATGATCGACGGCTGCATCGCGGTGCCGCCGCTGCGGCTCCGTGCAATTCAGTGTGGACCGGCAAAATACAGGGGAGACTGTCTTGAAATTATCCTTCCATGGAGCGGATCGCGGCGTTACCGGCTCCTGTCATCTGGTTGAATGTGCGGGCAAGCGTATCCTGATCGATTGCGGGCTCTATCAAGGCAGCCGCGAACTGGACGAGGAAAACGCCGGACCGTTCGGCTTTGACGCCGCCGGCATCGACTACGTCCTGCTGACCCACGCGCATCTCGATCATTGCGGACGCCTGCCGCTGCTGGCCAAGCGGGGGTTTCGCGGCGAAATCATCACCACCTCCGCCACCCGCGAACTGGCGCGGCTGGTGATGCTGGATGCTGCCCATCTGCTGGAGGAGGATGCGCGGCATCGTGCGCGCCGTGGCGGTCACGGCGGCGCCAATCCCGACCCGCAAAAGCCGCTTTATTCGACCCTCGACGCCCTGAACTGCCTCGACAATTTCGGACGGACGGCGACTTACGCGGAGGTTCTCGAAGTCGCTCCCGGCATCAGCGCCACCTTCGTCGACGCCGGCCATATCCTCGGTTCGGCCAGCATTTTTCTGCAACTGGCGGAGCCGCACCATGCGGCCAGCGTGCTGTTTTCCGGCGACCTCGGCAACGCCGGGCGGGTATTGCTGCGCAGCCCCGCGATCCCGCCCCGCGCCGACAATGTGGTGATGGAAACCACCTATGGCGACCGCTTGCACAAGGCATTGGGCCCCTCGATCGACGAACTGTTCGAAGCCATCACCGAGACGTTCAGGCGCGGCGGAAACGTCATCATCCCGACCTTCGCCCTGGAGAGGGCGCAGGAGCTGCTCTATTTTTTGAGCGAAGGGATCGGCAAGGGGCGGCTCGCCCGGTCGACGCAGGTATTTCTCGATTCGCCGATGGCGATTTCGGCCACCGAGATCTTCCGGCGCCATTCCGAGTGCTTCGAGCCCGCAACCGCGAAACTGTTTCAGGACGGACACGATCCGTTCGATTTGCCCGGCTTGCATTTCACCCGGGAATCCGCCGAATCCGTCGCGCTCAACGACATCCGCGGCGGCGCCATCATCATGGCCGGCTCGGGAATGTGCACTGGCGGCCGCGTCCGTCATCACCTGCAACACAATCTGGGCCGCGATAATTGCGCTGTCGTGTTCGTCGGCTACGCCGCCGGTGGCACCCTGGCGCGGCGGATCATCGACGGCGCCAGGCAAGTCAGGATCTTCGGCGAGGAGGTGCCGGTCAGGGCCCGAATCTACACCATCAACGGATTTTCGGCCCATGCCGACCAGGCCGAATTGCTGATCTGGCAAAAGCAGACCGGGGCAAAACGTACCTTCCTGGTCCATGGCGAGGAAGCTGCCATGAGCCGGTTCGCGGCGCATCTCGGCGGCACGAACGTCGAAATGCCCCTGCCCAATCAGAGCTTCGAATTGTGAGATCGCGGCAGGGGTGAGCCGAACGGCGCGCCCGGCGATGGCGGTTTGCCGTTGCCTGCCCGGGCTTGGCTGTTGCATCATGGTTCATGGAATCGCTTGCCGCCCTTTTTCGCGACGTTGGTGCGCCCTTGTCGGTCGAGCGCATTACGCTCGATCCTCCGGGTCCCACCGAGGTCACGGTGCGGGTCGCCGCGGTCGGATTGTGTCGCACCGATTATCACGTGATGCGCGGCGAGCGGCGGGTGGCGATGCGACCGATGGTGCTGGGCCACGAGGCCTCCGGCGTCGTCGAGGATATCGGAGCCGCGGTCGACGGCATCCGTCCTGGCGATCACGTGGTCCTCACCTTCATCCCGGGCTGCGGTCAATGCCATTGGTGCCGCCTGGGCTTGCATCATCTGTGTGCCAGGGGGGCGGGCATCACGCAGGGTCCGCAGCTCGACGGCAGCTATCGCCGGCGTGACCGGCAGGGCAATGCGGTCGGCGCCTTCTGCATGATCGGCGGCTTCGCCGAACGGACCGTGGTCGACCAGGCTTCTGCCGTGGTCATCGACAGGGACATCCCGTTCGATCTTGCCAGCCTGGTGGCCTGCGGCGTGACGGCAGGTGTCGGCGCCGCGCGCTACCGGGCGCGGGTCAAGGCCGGCGAGACGGTGCTCGTCGTCGGCTGCGGCGGTGACGGAATGAACGTGGTCCAGGGTGCCCGGCTGTGTGGCGCCGGCAAGATCATCGCCGTGGATATTGTCCAGGCAAAACTCGACTGGGCTGTGGAATTTGGCGCGACCCATACGGTCAACGCCGAGGGTGACGAGATGACTAGATCGGTGTTGCAGCTCACCGACGGAATTGGAGTCGACCACTCCTTTGTCTGCATCGATCCGCCGGCGACCTTGCCGGCGGCGTTCCGGGCGACGGCCAGGGGCGGCAATGTGGTGGTCACCGCGCTTACGCCCGACACCGTGACCGAGATCAAAATTCCGCCGCTTGAATTGTTCGTCACCCAAAAGGCAATCATGGGGTCGGTCTACGGTTTTGCCAGCCCACGCCGGCAAATCCCCGAGCTTCTCGCTCTATATCGCGATGGCGCGTTGAAGCTGCGCGAGCTGATCACGCGAACCTATCGGCTTGACGAGATAAACGCTGGCTATGCCGATCTCGAGGCGGGCAAGAACCTGCGCGGCGTCGTGGTGTTCGACAGCCCGGATTGATGCGGGGTTGATGCCGTTAAGGCCGTTTTGACAAGGATCAAGACAGCCCGGCCCGGAACGCGTAGCCTTAATCGAAGGCAATTTCTCAAGGAGAATGAAATGTTGCGTAACATGATGATCGCCCTGTTCGCCATCGCGGCAATCGGCTTGGGTTCGACCACGGCGGCGTCGGCCCGCGGTGGTGGCGGCGGCGGTCACGGCGGAGGCGGGGGGCACGGTGGCGGCGGAGGCTTTCACGGCGGTGGCGGTTTCCACGGCGGTGGCTTCCGTGGCGGTGGCTTCGGTGGCGGCTGGGGAGGGGGATTTTATGGGCCGTACGGCTATTATCCCTTCGGCGGCTACTACGATGATGACGAAGGCGGCTGTTATCTGGTTCGGCAGCGGGTCCACACCCGCTACGGCTGGCGCGTCCGCCTGGTCCAGGTTTGCGATTGATGGCCGGATGATCCGGACTTGATATCAAGGACTTGAACGACTTGGCATCCGCATGAAAATCAACCCGCCGGCTCGCGCCGGCGGGTTTTGACATCAGCCAACGCCGCGAGATCCGGAATTACTTCGGCCTCACCTGACTATGGGAGCAAAAAATCAACTTGCGCCCGGATCCGAACCGTTGATCAGGATCAACGACCGCCGCCGGGCCGAAGGCTAACTGACAATTGATTATTGCTTCGACAGGAGTCTGATCGATGGATCTCAACGCAGCGATCACCGGCCGTCGAGCGGTGCGCGACTATACGACCGAGGCCGTCAGCGAGGCGTTGATCCGCACTCTGATCGATGCGGCGGTTCGCGCGCCCAGCGCCGTCAACCAGCAACCCTGGACCTTCACGGTCGTGCGCGATCAAGGCGCTCTTGATCGAATCTCGCGCGAGGCCAAATCGCACATGCTCGCGACCCTGCCGCCGAGCCCGCAATCCGAGCACTTCCGGCCGCATCTCAGTGATCCGCAGTTTCACATCTTCTATCACGCGCCGGTGTTGATCCTGATCTCGGCCGGCGAGCAAGGTCCCTGGATCGTCGAGGATTGTGCGCTGGCGGCTGAAAATCTGATGCTTGCCGCCTACGGGGCGGGACTTGGCAGCTGCTGGATCGGTTTTGCACAGAGCTTTCTCAATACCCCTGATGGAAAAGCGGTGCTCGACCTTGCTGCCGCATCCGTGCCGGTTGCGCCAATCATCGTCGGATATCCGAAGGCGGCCCCGCAGCCCGTCCCCCGCAACGAGCCCAGGATTCGCTGGGTGGGCCAGGAACCTGCTGCGGTCTGACGACGGCCGGCGCCGTCCAGGCCTTGATGGATTATTGGTTCCGAAGCCCAATCAACGAGCCCGAGTGACATGAATCATCTCATCGTCGTTGCGCACCCATCCGTGGACAGCTTCACGATGGGATTGGCACGCAGCTACGCCGACGAACTGCAAGAGCTGGGGCACCGCCAGCAGACTTGCGATCTCTATCGCATCGGATTCGATCCGGTCCTGGCCGCGCAGGAGCTTTCACCAATCGGCGACGGCCATTCAGCCCCTGCCGATGTTCTGAAGGCGCAGGATGGCATTCGCGCCGCTGACGTCCTGACCGTGATCTATCCCTTGTGGTGGTTGTCGATGCCGGCGATCCTGAAAGGGTATATCGACCGGGTGTTCGCACGTGGTTTTGCCTATCAATCCCACAATGGCGTCGTGCGTGGCCTGCTTGCCGGAAAGAAAGCGGTTCTGATCACGGTTTCCGGAGCGCCGTTGCCGCTGCTGGTGAAAAGCGGCGGCTGGAACGCGGTGCAGGTCCTGCAGGACACCCATGTCTTCCGGTCCGCCGGCTTCGAACTGCTGGAGCACCTGCATTTCGACGAGGTCGTGCCGCAGCTGCCCAAAGCCGTCGCCGAGCAACACCTGGAGCGCGCACGTTGCTGCGCAAGGCGACATTTCCCTCAGGCCAGCTAGTGCTGGAGCATGATGGCTTTGAGGTGAGGCGGCACCCCCATCGTGCCCCGGACGCGGCGCAGCGCGCCGCAATGCGGCGTGGTGCGCTGCAGAGCCCGGGGCGTCTGCTGATCGTGGATATGCCTGTCAGCGCGAGCCGATTGACGGCTCCATTTTCTTGAGCATGGCGGCGCATTCGGCATCCATACCCTGCGATTCCAGTTTCCGGGCGAGCACGAGCGCCGTTTCGACCGCCTTTTCGGCCTCACGTTCGCCCTGCTCTACCGATTGGGGAGTGGGTTGACGGTGCAGTCGCGCGGCCGAAGATTCGGCAGCACTTCCCAGGCTTTGCCCGTTCTCGCGTGCTCGCGTGAGGAGCAATTCCAGGCGTGCAATTTCGGCGCGGCACGGTCCTGGCTGGACCGCAGCCGGCTTGCGATCGGGAGCGGCGGCAGACGGTTCGCGCAGGCTCAGAAGATAGGCTGTCACCTGCCGCACCTGATAGTCGATGAGTTCGGGGTTCGGCATGCCGGCCGGATTGCTGATGTTGCGATGGGTGGTGGCGAGAAACGCCCGGACCGTATCGGAGCTGGTGGAGCTGCGCCGGGCGATCGCTTCGAATGATGGCGCCGGCGGCCGCAGAATGGGTTCGACCAGTTGATCGGGACCGGCGACATGGCAGTTCGAGCAAATGAGCGCCGCCAGGTGGCGTCCGTTCTCGACGTCGTCGGAAGAGCCGGCGGCCTGCGGCGATTGCGCCGCGGCAAGCGCCGAGCATGCGACGACCGTGAAACAGGCAAGAAATAATCTGCGCATGATGCTTCTCAACGAACCTTAAGGCAATGGTTGCGTGCTCGGGCTGCAGACTCCGAATTCGGCGCGCGTCGAATCGGACTGATAAGTCTGGAGCACAATGTTCCAGTCCGCCGAGTTGATGCCCAGGCTGACCTGGTCGACATAGCCGTTTATCGAGGTCACCGTGGTGGTGACATTGTTCAGTGCCAGCGCGCGACCATCCTGATATACCGTCAATGCCTTGATCTGCTCGTCGAACACGACCGAGATTGACCGTTTCTCGGGTTCGAAATCTGATTTTTCATTGAGCTTCGTTTCAACGTTGGTAAGCGCGCAATCGAGCCGTTTCGGCGCGGCATTGGCACTTGGCGCCGCAAGCAGCAGCAAGACCACGGCGAGTGCCCCCGCTCCCTTTGAGATCAGCGCACCAAACCGCCGGTCGCCCATGACAAATACCTCGTGTTCCAGTGCAACTGATACGCCATTGCCGATCGATCGGTTTGATGGAGATCAAGATCAAAATCTCCTCAGGTGCGGGAGCGGATTTCGCCGCTCGATATCGTCGTGGGAAAATCGATCGTGTGAAGCTCATTCATAGCGCAGGGCCTCGATCGGATCGAGGCGCGCGGCTTTGCGTGCAGGGTAAAAGCCGAAGAAGATACCGACGGCGGCCGAGAACAGGAAGCCGCCGGCGATCGCGGCGGCCGATATCGGAGCCGGCCAGCCGGTGACGAGCGAGATGGCGATCGAGAACAGGATTCCAGCGACGATGCCGGCGATGCCGCCGCTGACGCTGAGAAAGACCGCCTCGGCCAGGAACTGGAACAGCACATGGGCGCGCCGCGCGCCGATCGCCATGCGCAGTCCGATCTCCCGGGTGCGCTCAGTCACCGAGACGAGCAGGATGTTCATGATGCCGATACCGCCGACCAGCAACGAAATGGATGCGACGGCAGCGAGCAGGATCGCCATGACGCGGCTGGAGCCTTCGGCGGCCTCGGCGATCTGGCTGAGGTTTCGCACCGAGAAGTCATTGACTTCGCCGGGGCGGATATGGTGGCGGCGGGCAAGGATTTCGCTGGCCTGCGTGATGGCTGGCTCCACCTCGGTCGGGTTGGCGGCCTGCACATAGATCTGGTTCACATAGCCGGTGATGTGCGGCTGCAAATTGTAGGGGTTGGGCGGCGCAGGGTAGACCCAGTTCAGCGGCGTCTGCTGCTGGCTCGGGGCCGCGACACCGATCACCTTGCGCTCGGCGGTACTGAAGGGAATCATGACCAGGTCGTCCTGGTCGGTTCCGTAAGCTGACTGGCCTTTGGGCGCGAGAACTCCGATCACGCGCAGCGGCACGCCCTTGACCTGGATCACCGCGCCCAGTGGATTTTCATCGGCGCCGAACAATTGGGCATAGACGGTCTGACCAAGGATCACCACCAATGCGGCCTTGCCTTCGTCATCCGATGTAATGCCCTGACCCACGCCAACCTGCCAATTGGTAATCGGCGGGTAGTTGGCGCTGACGCCCTGTATATTCGTGGACCAGTTCTGGTTGCGGTAGGCTACCTGGCCAGCCTGACGAATCAGATAACTCACCGTCCCGACCGCCGAAGCCTCGCGCCGGATTGCCCGGACGTCTCCGACCGTCAGCGTCGATGCGCTGCCAAATCCGGCGCGCATGCCGCCGGTTGTGGTGGCGCCCGGCAGCACGACGAGCAGATTGGTGCCGAGACTTTCGATCTGCTTGCGGACCGCATCGTTTGCGCCCTGGCCCACCGCCACCATGGCAATGAGCGCCGCGACTCCGATGAAGACGCCAAGCATGGTCAAGGCCGAGCGCATCTTGCTGCGCAGGATCGCTTGCGCTGCCGCCGCCATTATCATGACGCAGAAGGCCCAGTAGCTGGGTGACGCCGCGGCGGACAGGTCGCCGGCTTCTCCGGGGCGGAACTGCGCCATTTCGGACGGTGCCGGACCGTGCGGCATGGCCGGCGCCGGCTTGTTCTTGCGCTGATCCGAAATAATACGGCCGTCGCGCATCGTCACCGTACGGTCGGCATAGTCCGCAATGTCCTGCTCATGGGTAACGACCACGATGGTGACATTCTGGTTGCGATTGAGCGCCTGCAGGGTTTCCATGATCTCGTGCGACGTGCGGGTATCGAGATTTCCGGTTGGTTCGTCGGCAAGCAACACGCTCGGCGAATTGATCAGCGCGCGGGCAATGGCGACGCGTTGCTGTTGGCCGCCGGAGAGCTGGCCGGGTGTATTGCGCTCGCGATCACCGAGGCCCAGAATCTCGAGTGCCGCACGAGCGCGCTCGGTACGGATCGCTCGGCTCGACCGCCGCGAAGCCGAATAGAACAGCGGCAGCGCGACGTTTTCGATGGCGCTGGTGCGCGCCAGCAGATTGAAGCTCTGGAAAACGAAGCCGAGTCGCTCGCTGCGGATCCGCGCGAGGTCGGGCTCCGACAATCCCGCCACATCGATGCCTTCGAAATAATAATGGCCGCTCGATGGCCGGTCGAGACAGCCCAATATCGCCATCAGGGTTGATTTGCCGGAACCGGAAGACCCCATGATGGCGACGAATTCGCCGCGCACCACCGTTAGGCTGACATCGCGCAAGGCATGCACATCGACGTCGCCGACGCGGTAGGTCCGCGAAGCGTTCTCGATCTGGATGACGGTTTCTGTCATTTCGATTGTTCCGGCCGTCACAACCGGGGCGGCGGCACCGTGCTGCCCGAAGCCGGACGTTGCCCGGCCAGGATGACCTGATCGCCGGGCTTGACGTTTCCGGCCACGATTTCGACGAAAGAGTCATCGTCGAGGCCTGTCTCGACCGCTGCCGCCATTGGCGCGCCATCGCGCAGCAGCCAGACTCTTGCCTGGGAATCCGCCGCGCCCATCGGTGTGGCGCTGGCCGGCATGCCGCTCGGCCGAAAGCGCAAGGCCTGGCTGGGCATCCTGATCACGTCGTTGCGGCTGGCTATGACAATGCGGGTCGCCGCGGTCATTCCGGGCTGAAGCGCGAAGCTCGAATTATCGACGCTCACGACCACGTCGAAGGTCACGACATTCTGAACCGTCTGGGGCGATTGCCGGACCTGGCTGACCAGTCCCTCGAACGTGCGTTTCGGGAAGGCGTCGACCGTGAACGACGCTGGGTTGCCTTCCCTGATTCCGCCTATGTCGCTTTCACTGACATTGGTATCCACTTGCATCATCTTGAGATCCGACGCGATCAGAAATAGGGTCGGAGTCTGGAAGCTGGCCGCGACGGTTTGGCCCATCGTGACGCTGCGCGAGACGACGGTGCCGTCGACCGGCGATATGATGTTTGTATAGTCGAGGTTGACTTGAGCCGAATCGAGCGCCGCCTGCTGCTGTTGGATGGTGCTTTGGTCGAATGCAATTTGCGCCTGGGCCTGTTCGTAGGCGTTCTTGGCCTGATCGAATATGTCCTGTGACACGGCGTGGGGCAGGACCAGCTGCGCATTGCGGTCATAATTGATCTTGGTATAGGCGAGATTGGCCTGGTCTTTCTGCAGCTCTGCCTTCCCTACCAGGAGATTGGCCTTGGCTTGGGCGACCAGCGTCTCGTAGGGCCGCGGGTCGATCTTGGCGCAGACCTGGCCTCTCTTCACTTTCGTATTGTAGTCGCAATAGATTTCCTGGATCACGCCCGATTCGTAGGACCCGACGATGATGGTCAGTTCGGGGTTGACGGTTCCGGTTGCCGTCACGGTGCGGGTGACAGGCCCCCGGGTAACTTGCGCAGTCACGTAATGGACGGTACCGCGTTCAGCGAACGCCCACCACGTACCGCCGGCAACCGCAACGAAAAACAGGGATGTCAGCGCGGCAATCAGCCGGTATCTCGCGTTGCTCGGTTTATCCTTGACCGGCGGCAACGTCGGAAGGGGAACGAGCTTGGCGGAAACGGCCCGCTCGCTCCCTGGAATGATGCGTTCGTTCATGGGATCTGTCACCATGCTGCTGGAGCGGCCGGCAATTTGCTGACATCACCGGATTTACGATTGCGCTGCTGCCACCTCACTGAAGAAAGGGCCGGCTGCCGGCTTTTTCGCGCTGGCGTCGACGGCGGGATCGACCGCCGGCGCCGACCACGCGGGCACGCTCTCTTGAGCATCGGGTGCAAGTTGCTGGCCTGCGATGAGGTCCTGCCACAAACGCAGGATGTTCTCCTGGGTTTCGACGGCGACGAAGCAGTGACCTTCGCGGTCGAGCGCGCAGAATTGCGCGTTGCCGTCTCCCCGTATCCTACCCAGGGCTTCGTTGATGATGTTCAGACACGCCATGACCTGGTTGACATTTTGCAGATGCGTATGCTGCGCAACTTCGAGCAGCCGGAAAGCTTCCACGCGCGACGGGCCAATCACGGCACCTCGACGACCGAATTCAAACAGGACATTGACCGCGGGCAACACCCCTTGAACCTGGGCCAGGATGCCAGCCACTTCTTCGGCACTGCAGGCCGCCAATTGCCCATGTTGCGGTTTATTGGCAACGGCGGGAGCCTGAAGTCCAAGCGAGGCGCAGACCTCGGCTTCGATCCAGCGCCGGACATCCGCGGGTGCGGCGCGAATTTGCTCGGAACTCAGGGTTATTCCAATCATGATTCCGCCTCTGTTGATCAATGTCTATCGACGATATGTTGCCGGGATCCGCCGCAATCATGTTGATCAGGATCAAGTCCTTCCAAAACGCACGCGAGTGCGTTTCGGATTTCGAGTGCGGCAATGGCTCTCCTGCTGGCGGCTCGATCGAGCGGTTGCCTCGTGTGCGGATACATCGCTCAATTTGACCTGCCGCAAGGTTCGATGGGTGTTCCGAGCTATGCTGTTTTCAGGGTTTTTTGGAACGAGGAGAGCGGTATGACATGTTCGGTGATGATAGCGGCGTTTCTATCCATTCCGGCTTTTCTGGCGCTTTCGGTGGTGATGCGTACGCCGGTGATGCGGGAAGCCGCGGTGCGCAGCCCGCGGCGGAGAGCTCGACGATAAGCCCCGGCACCCCTTCAGGTTAGGGTTCCGCCATCGAGTTTGGTTGTAATTCCCGTCGCATGGCCGGATTGGAGATTGCAAATGCGCGTGCATCAAATCATGACCCGCAAGGTCAGGACCGTGAATCCCGATACGTCTATCCTCGAAGCCGCGAACCTGATGCTGCACCGGCATATTAGCGGTCTTCCGGTGGTCGGCGATGACGGCAAGCTGGTCGGCATTGTTTCGGAGGGCGATTTCATTCACCGTAGCGAAATCGGGACGCAAAAAAGACGCGGCAGGTGGCTCAAAATGCTGCTCGGTCCGGGAGGATCGGCGAGCGAATTCGTGCACGAGCACGGCGGCAAGGTTGGCGAGATCATGACGCCGGCAGCGGATCTTTGCACCGCGACAGAGGATATGTTGCTCGAGGACGTCGTGCAATTGATCGAACGTCGAAACGTCAAGCGCTTGCCGGTCGTGCGCGGAGACGTACTTGTCGGTATTGTGTCGCGCTCCGACCTGCTTCGTGCCGTTGCGAGCCTGGCGCGGGATATTCCGGAGCCCACCGCCGACGACGATCAGATCAGGCAGCGTGTGATCGCTGCGATCGAGAACAATGAATGGCAGGCGGCGCAGCTCGGTGTCATTGTGCGCGATGGGATCGTGCATCTCGATGGTATCATCACCGATGAGCGCTACCGGAAGGCGATTATCGTGGCCGCCGAAAACGTCGCCGGCGTCAAGCTGGTCCATGACCACATCTATTTGTTCGATGCCATGTCCGGGATCTCCGTCAGCTCGCCCGAAGATGAGGCATGGGCAAAGACCGGCTGAACTCACCGGTTTGCGCGTTCTGGTACGGCGATTCCATGAGACCCGTCGGTTCAAACTCTCGGACCTCATCCTGAGGGGAGGAGCAGCTCGAGACGGTCGAGGAACGGCTGCTGGCTGGCGAGGATCCTTTCTCGCGCGAGCGGAATGGTGAACCACGCCGCGCGATCGATTTCGGGAACCTGGATGGTGCGGCCGCTTCGCGGCGGCCATTCGATGCTGACGTCGTTGCTGCGCACGCCGCTCACATCAAGATGTCCTTCCAGCGCGTAGGCCCACACCCATTTGCCGCCGCGTTGGCGCACCTGGCCAAGCGGCCGCAGCGCGCCAGCGGCCTCGACGCCGAGCTCTTCCTTGAATTCGCGCCGCGCCGCGGCTTCGGGGTCTTCATCGTGCCCCAATTCCCCCTTCGGGATCGACCAGGCGCCGAGATCGCGGTTGCGCCAAAATGGTCCGCCGGGATGGACAAGGAGCACGACAATACCGGCGTCGCCTGGACGGTACATCAGGATGCCGGCGCTGGTGGTTGGCATGCGGTCCACCTGGAAATGCGAAAATGACGGGACGAATTGATCTGGCTCAAGTGGAGAGCAACAAGCAGGCATTCCTATAGCAAATGCGCCGGCATCTTGGAGGTCAGTTTCCTTATCTGGCATTTTTCTGGCCGGCACTTGCCGTGGCGTCAGCCGGCGAAGCTGCGTCGTCCATTGCGGCCCAGTTTCTGGGATACGATGCCGACGGCGACCGCGGGACACAGGAGCCGGAGGGCGCCACGCCAGGCCAGACGGCGCTCGAACTGCAGAGCGTCCGGCTCCATGACTTTGCGGTCGCCGATGGCGGCGTCCCCACGCTGCTGTGCACGCCGCTCGCGCTGCATGGAAGTGCGATCGCCGACCTTGCCGCCGGGCACAGTCTGGTCGCCGCGTTGCGCGGCGCCGGCATTGAAAGGCTGTTCATGGTCGATTGGCGCTCGGCCAGCGCCGACATGCGGTTCCGCGGAATCGACGACTATCTTGCCGATCTCAACGTCCTCGTGGATCACGTCGGCGGCCTGGTCGATCTCGTCGGGCTCTGCCAGGGCGGTTGGTTGTCGCTGATCTATGCCGAGCGTTTTCCGGCCAAGGTACGCAAGCTGGTGATGGCCGGTACGCCGGTTGATACCGCTGCGCGGCCATCCGAGTTGTCGGCTGTCGCCAGGGCTACTCCCCTGACCACGTTTCAGAGCCTGGTCGATCTCGGCGACGGTCGCCTTATCGGCAGCAATGTCGCGAAACTCTGGCGCAACGACGACGTCGATGCCAATGATATTCGTCAAGCGCTGCAGACGCTCGAGCCGCCGGGCTCGGCGGAATTCATTCGGCTTGAAGCGAGCTTCAGGAGCTGGAATTCCTGGACCATCGACGTTCCCGGAACCTACTATCTCGAGGTCGTCGAGAAACTATACAAGCGCAACGAACTGATGTCGGGCAGTTTCGTCGCCCTGGGACAAAGAATCGACCTCTCGCGCCTGCGGCTTCCGATGTATCTGCTTGCCGGGAGCGCCGACGAGGTGGTTACGCCGGAACAATTGCTTGCCGTCGAGGGGCTGACGGGAACGCCGCAGGACCAGCTGCGTCATGAGATTGCCCCGAGCAATCATCTTGGGCTCTTCATGGGTAAACGGACGCTCGAAGAAAATTGGCCGAGGATTGCGCGCTGGATCAAGGAGCCCTCGTCTTGAGCGAAGTCTGGGGGGATTTGCGCTGGATCGATCCCCTTGGGGCTGATGAGGCTCGGCAACCCGGCTTCCACCGTTGCGCAGGGCTATCGCATGTGGAACGAACGGTTGCCGCGTCTCTTTTCATGGACCCCGGATCAGCAGCGCACCACGCCGCAAGGGCGGCGCGTTGCGCAGCATCCGGGGAACACAATCATGTTCCCGGGAACACAATCGTGTCCCGGACGCGGTGCAGCGCTCTTCGCGGTGCGCCGCAGGGCCGGGACCCATCACACCACATCCTCCATTTCACGATGCGATAGCCCTGCATCGTTCCCGGAGGCCACGATTCGGAAGTTATTCTATCGGCACCCAGTAATCTCCGTCCTTGACGTAGGTCCGCTTGACCGCCGCCCAGGCGATGCGGTGGGCGATCTCTTCCTGCCGGACGTCACCGTCATGGGCCGCGTAGGCATGGTTGAAAGCGGCGCGATAGATGTCCTGGGCGTGCGACGGAAGGTGGTCGCGGACCGAGGCGGGCAGGTCGATATTGTCACGGTACGGCATCGGCTTTTCCGGCCCGCGACTCAGAACAGGTCTGCCTCGACTTCTTCGGGAGAATGGCCAAATTTCGAAAGCGCTTCTTCCAGATGATCCGCCAGCATCGGCATTCCCAAAAGATACGCGGCAGTTCGCTTGTTGTGGGCACGGGCGGCTTCGGCGCGAAGTTCGTCCCAATTCTCGATATCTCCGTCGCCGCGTCCGAGCCAGGTGAGGGCAACCAGATCGACCTGCTCGTCGTCGTTCAAATCGTGGATGAAGCTCCTCAGTTCAAAGAGAACGGGATCGTCGGTTCGATCCTCCAGCACGGAGCGCATGCCGTCATCGCTCCCGTTGGAGCCCGAATCCGGGTCGGTAACGCTCTCCTTGGCGTCGAACTGGCGAGCCTTGGCGACGATGAAGTACGCTTTTTCCGGAGAAATCGACAGATTCGGGATTTCGGCCATTCTACACCTCACGACATTCGGAAAATAAGGTGTTGTTTGGCATGAGCGAGGGATTTCGGGCTTGCGCGAGATCAAGTGATCAGGGAATCGGCCGGGGACCTTCCATGCCTTGGCAGCCTTCTGCAGATGAGCTTTGATCCATCTCAACCAGCTTCGCTCGCCTGCCAGTAACCATATCGGCGTGTTGTCGCGTCAAATCCGAAAAAGGCGCGATGCGTTTTATCGCGTCTCCGCCTGGCGATCCGCCCCAGGCCGCTGTTGAAAGCTGTGCCGATGAACGTCTCCGATGTCATGCGCCGTGCCTTCGCAACGATCAAGCCCGATGCGCCGCTTTTGGATGCCGCGCATCTGCTGCTCGAAACCAACCAGCGCGGATTGCCGGTGATCGACCGTGAGGGGATGTTGGTCGGTGTTGTTTCGGAAGGCGATTTCCTGCACCGGAGCGAGCTCGACATCACCCCGTCGCCCGGAAGCTGGCTGCAGCAATTGCTCGGGATTGAAGAAAACAAGGTTGCTCGCCGCCGCATGCGTGCCCGCTCGGTCGGTGAGATGATGACGCGCGAGCCGGTCTGCGTCGATGTCGAGGCGAGCCTTGACGAGGTCGTCGCGTTGATGGATGCACACCATATTTCGCAGCTTCCGGTCATGTGCGGCGGCTCCCTGGTCGGCATCGTTGGCCGCGTCGAGTTGCTGGACGCGGTGGCGCGCGTGCTAAGTGCGGTGACGCAAAAGCCGTAGCGGCACGTCAGGGCTATCGCATATGGCATTTTCTGCGCTGCTTGAGCGTGCGGTTTTCCAATTTTTCGTTGCGTTTCAACAGGTCGTCCCTGCGCACGTCAGGCTTGGATCCAGTGCGCCGCGCAATAGCCAAGTTCGTCATTGCGAGCTCTTGCGAAGCAGGATTGCTTCGTCGCTTCCGCCTTCGCCCGAAGCGGGCTTCGGCGGACGCTCCTCGCAATGACAGCCAAGACATGCTCCACGGCCAGCCGTCATCCCCGCGCCGGTGCGCCCGGGGTGGTGTCCCCTAAGATTGATCCAGAGCAAGCGTCCCGGATCCCGTCCTGATCTATTGCGCGTGTCTCGGTCGTCTCAGGAGAATGAAATGCAATCCGACCCGTCCTCACGCAAGCAGACCGTGGCCGCGGGATTTATTGTCATGGCCGTGGTCGGGATGCTGCTGCTGCAATGGATGGTGGCGACCTACAATACGGTCGACACCATTCCCTTCAGTCAATTCGAGCAACTGGTCGACCAGGGCAGCGTCACCGAGGTCGCGATCGCTCAGGATACCATCCAGGGAAAATTGAAGGACAAGCTGCCGAGCGGGAAATCGGCCTTTGTCACGGCCCGCGTCGATCCGGCGCTGGCTGAAAAGCTGGAGGCGAAGGGGGTCGTGGTGACCGGCGTGCCTTCGGGAGGATTTTTCCAGACTATCCTGGCGTGGGTCTTGCCCGCGCTGATGTTTTATCTGATCTGGGTCTTTCTGGGGCGCCGGCTGGCGGATCGCCAGGGTTTTGGCGGATTGATGTCGATCGGCAAGTCGCGGGCCAAGGTCTATGTCGAAAAGGACACCAAGGTGACCTTCGCCGACGTGGCCGGCGTCGAGGAAGCCAAATTCGAACTGCAGGAAGTGGTGTCCTTTCTCAAGAACCCCGGCAGCTACGGCCGGCTTGGGGCACATGTTCCCAAGGGGATTCTGCTGGTGGGACCGCCGGGCACCGGCAAGACCCTGCTCGCCCGTGCGGTGGCCGGCGAAGCCGGTGTGGCATTTTTCTCGATTTCCGGATCCGAGTTTGTGGAAATGTTCGTCGGCGTGGGGGCTGCCCGGGTCCGCGACCTTTTCGAGCAGGCGCGCAAGGCGGCGCCCTGCATCATCTTTATCGACGAACTCGACGCGCTCGGGCGCAGCCGCTCGCCCGGCGCCCTCGGTGGCTATGACGAAAAGGAGCAGACCCTGAATCAGCTGCTCGCCGAGCTTGACGGCTTTGATCCCAGCGCCGGCGTGATCTTGCTGGCGGCCACCAATCGGCCCGAAATCCTCGATCCCGCGCTGCTGCGGGCCGGGCGCTTCGATCGCCAGGTGCTGGTGGATCGTCCCGACAAAAGCGGCCGGGCCGCCATTCTCAAGGTGCATATTCGCAAGATCCAGGTCGGCAAGGACGTCGACCTCGACAAGATCGCGGGCCTCACCACCGGCTTTACCGGCGCCGACCTTGCCAACTTGGTGAACGAAGCAGCGCTGCTGGCAACGCGGCGCGGAGCCGACAGCGTGCATCTGACCGATTTCACCGCCGCGGTGGAACGGATCGTTGCCGGCCTGGAGAAGAAGAACCGGCTGCTCATTCCGAAGGAGCGCCGCATCGTCGCCTATCATGAATTAGGCCACGCCATCGTGGCGATGGCACTGCCCGGACAGGACCCCGTTCACAAGATCTCAATCATCCCGCGCGGGATAGGCTCCCTCGGCTACACCATCCAGCGGCCGATCGAGGACCGCTTCCTGATGGATCGCCACGAACTGGTGAACCGGATCACGGTGCTGCTGGCCGGCCGCGCAGCTGAACGCCTGTGCTACGACGAGGTCTCCACCGGGGCTGGC
>Ga0182030_10000580_pt1 | contig 70135 bp, 60 predicted proteins | sample 812S3MmetaG_FD_121299 | JGI IMG/M metagenome (GOLD analysis project Ga0182030, IMG submission 121299) | Permafrost microbial communities from Stordalen Mire, Sweden - 812S3M metaG (Illumina Assembly) | ecosystem: Environmental > Terrestrial > Soil > Wetlands > Permafrost | place: Sweden...
CAAAGAACGGCACACAGCAGCGCGATGATCGCGGCCAGCGTGGTCAGGGCTGCGCCCACGAACACGCTCCATGGACGATACGTCATCTCAATCGTGTGGTCGCCTGCCTCCACCACCACGCCTCGGAAGGCGCCATAGGCTTTCTCGATCTTCGCCGCGCGGCCGTCGACCGAGGCAGTCCATCCGGGGAACCATGTATCGGTGAGAATCACCATCCCGCGGCACGTCATCGCCGCGCGAATGGTCACGGCATTCGGCTCGTGATGCGGCATCCATACATCGTCGCCGTCGCACGAGGCGAGCGGTGGGGGCTTTTGTCCTATCTCGAAAACGATGTGCCTGGCGTCGAACTTGGGATCGGACAACGTTGCGCGCGCATCGGCCACTTGCTCGCCGGCGTGCACGGCCCAGACGCGCGGAAACGCTTTCGAATTTTCAAAAACTTTCAGTCCGCTCCGGCCCTCGAACACTTCGCGCAGACCAGTCCACGGCGGCGTCACGCCCAAGTAGTAACGTATTCCCAAAATATCCAGCACCCGCGGCGAGGAGAGATCGAATTGCCAGAGGCTCGACGGCACGCTGGCGGCATAGGCGTTGAAGGCTTCGAGGCCGTACCAGTCGCCGATGTTATAAGGAATCGCCTTCCCGTCATAGTAAATCCTCGCCGGTTCGCCTTGCGCGCGGACGTAGCGAGCCATATCGAAATGGTCGGCCAACTGGTATAAATACGGATGCGTTTTGCGGTCGGCCGTGGCAAGGTTGTAGTCGGTGACGTTGCCGAGTTCGAACAACACCAGGCCAATGGCCGCGGCCGATGCTGCTCGGCCGGAAAAAGAACCCCAGGCCGTGAGGAGTCCTGCGGCGAGGAGAGAGCACAACGCGGTGACGATCCAGCGGTCGTCCATCGGCACCCTCGCCGGATAAAAGAATAGGGCTCCAAACGCGACCACCGCTCCAAATCCCGCTACAACCCAGCCCGTCAGGGCGGGGATCGAATCCGCGTCTCGACGCAACGCATCCATCCCGAATGCCGCCAGCGGAGCCAATCCCAGCGCGAAAATCAACGTAGCCGCCTCCGGCACGCGCGCTTTTTCGACCAATGGCGCGAGCGCATAAAACATCCCGTGAAACACACTGTTGCCGCCGAGAGCGAAGACGATTCCACAGAGTGCAAGAGTCGCCAGCCATCGCACCTGCCGCTGCTTCCAGGCCAGAATCGCTCCCAGCACCGCGAACGTCAGCGCCACGACGCCGACATAAGCGTCGTACGGCCCATGCTCCACGCCAGCCACGAAAATGCCGATCAGCGAAATGGGCTTCAGCGCGTACTGCTCATGCACCTTGTAAGGGACGGTTCCGGTCAGGTCTTGCGGTTCGTCGGCTCCCACCCATCGGACGGCTTGCCGTCCATACTCGGCGGCCGGGAGCGTTTGGAAGGCGCTGGTGAGCCCGGTCATCCCGAACGCCGCGACCATCAACAAAACCATTCTGGCTATTGGCTTCTGGTTGGTGGCCCGTTTCGTTACCGGAAAGGTCCCCTGGCTTACGCCAGGGGTTGTAACCCCGTCCGTCAGGACGGGGATTTCGCGATTTGCTGCTATCCAGACCCACGTCCCAGCTACCGCCAGCGACAAAAAAACCTGCATCTGATGATGCCCGGCGAGCCACGTCACCCCCAAAAAAAATCCCGACAACAGGGCGTTGGCCAAGGGCCTTTCGCCTCGTTCCGCGCGAAATAAAAACAGGAATACCAGCGGAGCCCAGATCGCTCCATGCAGCATCTGCGGCCAATCCGTGTACGCCACGTAGCTTGCCAGCGAGTAGACGATTCCGCCCAGGATCGACGCCAGGCGCGACCGGCCCAGGTCGCGGCAGAGCGCGTAGCAGGTCAGGCCGGCGAGATAATGCACCAGAACATAGAACCAGTGCAGAACATCCTCCCGCAGCCATCCGTTCTTCAGTGGCATCCAGAACAGCAGCCAGTTCAAGGGATACGCCGAACCCGGCTGTGCCTGTCCGAACAGCGGCTGCCCGGTCCAGGAATTCGGGTCCCACATAGGGAAACGCCAGTGATGCCATTCGCCGGCCTGGAACTGGAACCAGGGCAGGATGAGGCTGCCCACATCGGGCGCCTCAAGCCAGGTGTATTGGTTGGTTAAAACCAGCTTCCAGTGAAACAGGATTGTGATGACGAACAACAGCCCCGGCCCAGCGAAACGGCGTAGGGCGTTATCGAAATTCATCCGAGTTTTTGTACGCCAATTGTGGGGCCGCCAATTTTGGCGGCAGCCGCCCTTTCGAGGCTGCCTTGCGACAAGACGACCCGCGCCGGCTGAAAAAGCCGGCTTGCCGCCACAATTGGCGGACCCACCCGGGGCACACTATCTGGGAAACTACTCCAGCGGCCTGTCGTAGCGAGTCCGTTAGCAGGCCCCCTCCATTACTGTCTGGGCTCGGTAGTGAGTCGTGGCTCGCCTTCCGGGCCCCGACAGTAATGGAGGGGATACTAACGATTTGGCTGCGACAGTCCACTAGTGCTTGTGGCTGGTCTGGTAATGGTCCGCGAGCAGATCCACTCCGAAATCGCCTTCATAATCGCGCCACACCGAGTGAATATGATTCGCCTCGTTCTGCGTGTCGTCGTATTCGATCAGGAAGGTCGGCGTCTGAATGCGATAGTAGTGCGGGTTGCCTTTTTCAATACCGCCGGCCCAGGCGAAGTACAGGCCGCTCTGGCTCTTGTGATACTGCTCCATGCGCGCTTCGGCGATGGTCGGAGGAAAATCGTTGGCGTACTCGGCGACGAGTGCATCTAGGGCCTCGCGCTGCTTCGCGTTCATCTTGGCATAGGGCAGACCGCTGGGCTTTCCTTCAATCGCCGCCTTGCGCGACGCCATGGTGATGATGTCTTTATACGCGGTCTTGTCGACAATTGCGACGGCGCGTTGCGCATCGCTCAGGGCCTTTACCAGGTCTCTCCCCAGATCCTCTTCCCGAGCCAGCGTTCGCAGGCCGTTGCGCGACGTGCCTCGCACTTCGGCCGGATTCGCTCCGAAAAAGCTGGGGGTGGAAGCAACGTGCCCTTTCACGATGGTGAAATTCAGAGCCAGGTGATGACCCTCCACCCGATAGGCCCAGGTTCCGGTTTCCGAAGGCTCGCCGAAGATGCTGAAGTAATATTTTTCCGGATCGCGCTCGTTGGTCGGATTGACTTCGATCTCTTTCAGCACCTGATCGAGGCTCATCACAGTGTCGGCCTTAATCGCTCCCTGCTGGCTCAAGCCAGCGGCCAGCAGCGCGTGCGCCAGCTGCCGCGGTCCGGCAGACATTTCACGAAACGCGAGGCCTTTGCGCACGCGGGGAATGAAGTGCCAGTTGAAGCGCTCTTCATCGGCCATGGCGAACGTCGCGCGAGCCTTCTGGTCAGGCGGCAGCGAAGCCAGAAACGCTTTCGCCGCGTCCGACATGACGCTGGGAGAGTTGATTTTGTAGTACGCGGCAGAGAGCATCAGAATGCCGGCGGATGCAAGCAGCAAACGAGGGAGCAAGCGCATGATTGCCCTCCAGTGTATCAGAGATATTCTTACCACTTTACCAGCGCGGCGACCGGACAGCGTGCCGTCCAGCCCCATGCGTGAGCTTGGGGTTATTACGGTTCCCAGTGCCAACCCCAAGCTGAACGCATGGGGCTGAATTGCCAACAAACAGCTAAAACGGCAGATCCGAATGTCCGGATTGCATGGTCGCCGACCGGACCAGGTACGGATGAGGGTTCACCGGAGCTCCCCCCATGCGCACTTCAAAGTGCAGGTGAGGTGAAGTTGCGCGGCCGGTGGATCCGGAATAAGCGATGATATCGCCGCGACGGACTTCCTGTCCGGGAACAACGTTGAACCGCGACAGATGCCCGTAGCGGGTGCTCATGCCATTGCCATGGTCGACAACCACCAGCTTGCCGTAACCGCCGTAATATTCCGCCCGTCCTACAATCCCGTCGGCTGCCGCGTGAACAGGCGTTCCAGTGGGAGCCGAGATGTCAACCCCTCCGTGGATCGCGCCCTCACCCGAAAACGGATCCGTCCGTTCGCCGAACCGGCTCAGCAGGACTCCGTTGACCGGCCACATGGTAGGAACGATGTTCTTCTGCCACGTGCGCGCATACTCATGGTGCAGCCTTGAGAAACTGGCCGATTTCAAGAAATTGTATTCTTCGATGGATTCTCTAAAGGAGGGAACCAGCGGGCCTTCATCGGCGATGTCGTCGGCGCCTTCGAGCTTGCGTTTCAACCCTAAAGCCACACTGACTTCGCTGGCCATCAACTGGAGCGACGCCAGCTGTTCCTGCTTCTGGTCGAGTTCCCGCTGCTGATTCTGATATTTACTGCGAAGCGTATCGACCTCAGAACGAAGGGAGTTGTAATTAGAAACCTTCCAGGTCATCCGAAGATAACTGGAGACCATCCCAAACAGGGAGAACGTTCCAAACAGTGATAACGCTAAAACCAGGTACAGAGCCTGGTGGGGGATATGGATTCGTCGTAACCGTCCGTGTAAAGAGTGTGCGAGGACGACTACGAAATAGTGCTGCTTCATCGATCTCCTAGGTTTATTTCGACTCAAGCCCCAAACTTCAATAGAGCCGTGATGCCGGAGAGTACTACGCGCAGTCCCAAAGATTAACGAATCCTCACTATAGCGAAGTTACGACCGTGTGTCAAGTCGTACGGACACGCCCGATGGGTCATTTCGACGCAGTTCGCTGCTCGACGATGAAATCGAGCGCGGCTTTATTTGGCACGGGAACGGGTGCGATTTCGTCCCCGAGTCCGAGCGCAAGGTCGTTCTTTTCATCATATACAGGCCAGGCGGGAAGGCCCTTGCCGTTCGGATTGCCGGTGCTGGCGAAGTTTACCCAATAAGAGGACATGATGTCGCTCAATTTGCGATCCGTATCCTGCCAGTTGCGGCGGCCGATATCCCCGGTGCCGAAGACATACGAAATCTCCGATGCGTGGAAGGCTCCGTAATGGTCGCTCAACGGGCCGGGAGGGACGCGGCTGAAGTAATAAAGATAAGCGTGGGATTTGCCGGTTTTCGTCTGCAAACGGGCCCAGGTCCGCATTTGCACGCCGAAGGTGGAATCGCGCATGAAGGCCGCCGACGCCTTCCAGGCGTCTTCATCTGACGCGGCGGGATAGAGTTTCAGGAAATTTTCGGCATTGGCTCCGAAGCGCTGTTTGGCGGTGGCCTGCAATGCGGCGACGGTCATCTTGGGAGGCATGAAGGCGGTGCCTTCGTCGGCATTGGAGCCGATGAGAACCGGGACGTCGTTTTGCTGGCCTTTTTCGAAAATTGTCATGACGTCGGTAGGCAGCAGCCAGCCGTCGACGTTAATCGAGAACTGGCCGGTCATATTTAATACATCGTCGGCGGATTTGGCGCGCAGATCCTGAATCGAGCCGGCCCGGGTGCCCGATTTTTCCAGGTCGGCCAGCTTGGTCATGATGTTGAAATTCCCTCCGCTCTCGCCGATGGCGCGCTGGAACAGGCCTTTGGTCAGAGGAGACGCGACGAGGACGTTAACCGCCCAGGATCCGGCCGATTCGCCGAAAATCGTCACGCGCTTGGGATCGCCACCAAACTTTGAGATGTTTTTCTGGACCCATTGCAGAGCCGCGATTTCATCAAGAATGCCGTAGTCGCCGGAAGAACGGTGTTCGGATTCCATGGTCAATTCCGGGTGCGCGAAAAATCCAAAAATTCCCAGCCGGTAATTGATCGTCACCAGCACGACGCCCTTTTTCGCGAAATTCTCGCCGTCGTAGGTTTTGGTCGAGCCGGAGCCGCGGGTGAATGCGCCGCCGTGGATCCAGACCATGACGGGCCGCTTTTCGGACGCCGATTTGGCGGCGGTCCAGATGTTGAGGTACAGGCAATCCTCGCTGACCGGCTGCGGTTCGGCACGATAGAGCGAGCCTTCCGGATAAGGCGTCTGCATGCAGTTGGCGGAGAACTGGTCGGCCTTGCGCACGCCAGCCCAATCAGCGGCGGGCTTGGGAGCGCGCCAGCGCAGATCGCCCACGGGAGGCGCGGCGAAGGGGATTCCTTTATAGACGCGAACGTCGGGCGAGGAACCGGAGATGCCGGAGAGCTGGCCTTGTTCGACGCGGACGGGATCGTTAATGGCGGCGAGCGGGAGGGCTGCTGCGAGCAGGAGAGCGGGGTGCAGACTGGGCATCCGATCATGATACCCGAACGCCGCGCCTCCGCTTCATCGCGATCCGCATAGACTGAAAACATGATCCGTCAAATTGCGCCTCAGTTCTTCACCACGGACATCCCTGCCACTCTCGCCTATTACAAAGACAAGCTTGGCTTCGAATGTATGGGTACGTGGCAGGATCCTCCCGTCTACGCCATCGTCGCGCGGGATCAGCACGCCATCCACTTCCGCTGCGCCGAGCCGCCCACAGCCAACCCCGACAAATACGAGGACGAACTGCTCGACGCTTACCTGTTGGTCGAGGAGGCGGACGCGCTTTACTCCGAGTACTCGTCCCGGGGAGCGGAGTTCACTCGGGGACTCGCGGACATGCCGTGGCGTTTACGCGAATTTGTGGTTAAGGACTGCGATGGGCGCCTGCTGGCGTTCGGCGCGAGGCTCTAAAACTCCGCTCCCTGCGGTCACGGCTCAGAATTGGGCTCTATCGGGAAGAGGAGGTTGAATCGCCTTACTCCGCTTTGAGCGAAGCCATATCGATGGAGAAGCGATACTTTACCTCGGACTTGAGCAGCCTCTCGTAGGCTTCGTTGATCTTCTGGATGGGGATCACTTCGACGTCGGCGGTAATGTTGTGCTCGCCGCAGAAGTCGAGCATCTCCTGAGTTTCCTTGATGCCGCCGATGGGCGAACCGGAGAGGCTGCGGCGCGCCGACCATGGTGATATTGCCGTCGCGGCGGAGCATGTTTATATAGGCGTCAATATCGTGAGTGGCGGAGACGGCGTCGAGAATAAAGTCGAAGCTGCTTCTTCATTTCAGAGGCATCGCGGGAAACGACAACTTCGTCCGCGCCGAGGCGGAGCGCGTCGTCCTTCTTACCGGGTGATGTTGTGAAGACCACGACGTTGGCGCCCAGCGCGCGGGCGAATTTCACGCCCATGTGGCCCAGCCCGCCGAGACCCATGATGCCGACCTTCTTGCCTTTCGTGACGCCCCAATGGCGCATCGGCGAATAGGTGGTGATGCCGGCGCAAAGCAGAGGCGCGGCTCCGGCCAGATCGAGGTTCGAAGGGACCTGCAACACAAAGTGCTGATCGACGACGACGCTGTCCGAATAGCCGCCGTAGGTGACGCCTCCCAGGTGCGTGTCGGGGAAATTATAGGTGAGCGTCCCGTTCGCGCAGAATTGCTCGAGGCCGGCCTGGCACTCGGGGCAGGTGCGATCGGAATCGACTATGCAGCCGACGGCGGCGAGGTCGCCGGGCTTGAACGCGGTAACGGCGGAGCCGACTTTGGTGACGCGGCCGACGATCTCGTGGCCTGGAACGCAGGGGTACACGGTCGGCATGACGCCGCTCCATTCATTGCGGACCTGGTGCAGGTCGGAGTGGCAGACGCCGCAGAACAGGATGTCGATCTGCACGTCGGTGGCGGCGGGGTCGCGCCGGGGGATGGTCATGGAAGCTAGTGGCGAGGTCGCACTGGCGGCGGAATAAGCCTTCGATTTGTACATAGAATTATGCTCCTTGTGAATATTGCTCGTCGGTGACGTGTTCCAGCCAGTCGACCACTTTGCCGTCCAGTTGTTCCTGAATGGCGATATGGGTCATGGCCGTGATGGGAGAGGCGCCGTGCCAGTGTTTTTCGCCGGGCGGAAACCAGACCACGTCGCCAGGGCGGATTTCCTCGATCGGGCCTCCAAAGCGCTGAGCGCGACCGTAACCGGCGGTCACCACCAGAGTCTGGCCGAGTGGGTGGGTGTGCCATGCTGTCCTTGCGCCGGGCTCGAAGGTCACGCTCGCGCCACGGACACGGGCGGGTTCCGGTGGATTGAAGAGCGGATCGACACGCACCGTGCCGGTGAAATAGTCGGCAGGTCCCTTGCCGGAAGGCTGTGAACCGTTTTGTTTGATTTCCATTGTTATGAACCTTTCTGGGTTGATCCCCTCCATTACTGTCGGCGCTCGGTAGTGGAGTCGAGGGCGCCTTCTTTCCGAGCCTCGAGTGTTATGGAGGGGGGATAGCCGCTAGCGGCCGGTCATTTGTTCGATTTTCTCCGGGTAGCGAGCGCCTTGTACCTCAATGTTCGATGCGGCGGTGTCGATGTCGCGCAGATCTTCCGCCGTCAGTTCGACCGAGAGTGACCCGATATTCTCGTCCAGCCGGTGCAGCTTGGTGGTGCCCGGGATCGGAACGATCCACGGCTTTTGAGCCAGCACCCAGGCGAGCGCGATCTGAGCCGGCGTCGCCCTCTTTTGCTCGGCGATGCCGGCGAGTAAATCGATGAGGGCTTGATTTGCCTTCAGAGCTTCCGGTGTGAACCGGGGCAGAGTGCTGCGGAAGTCGGTTTTATCGAACGTTGCGTGCTCGTCGATTTTGCCGGTGAGGAAGCCCTTGCCCAGCGGACTATACGCAACCAGGCCGATGCCGAGTTCTTCGAGCGTCGGGATCACGTCGGCTTCATGGCGTCGAAACCAGAGGGAGTATTCGCTCTGGACCGCGGTGACTGGCAGGACCGCGTGCGCGCGGCGGATGGTGTTGGCGCCCGCTTCGGAGAGGCCGAAGTGTTTTGCCTTGCCCGACTGAATCAGATCCTTCACGGCTCCGGCTACGTCTTCGATGGGAACGTTCGGGTCCACGCGATGCTGATAGAGCAGGTCGATGACATCGACCTTGAGCCGTTTGAGCGAGCCCTCGACGGCCTGTTTGATATGCTCCGGGCGGCTGTTCAGGCCGGGCGCTCCCGGGCGATTGTCGCTGAGGTCGAATCCGAATTTGGTGGCGATCACCAGTTGCTTGCGGAACGGAGCCAGGGCTTCGCCCACGAGCTCCTCGTTGGTGAAGGGGCCGTAGACCTCGGCGGTGTCGAAGAATGTGATGCCGCGTTCGACCGCGGCGTGGAGCAGAGAGGTCATCTCCTGCTTGTCTTTCGGAGGGCCATAGGAAAAGCTCATTCCCATGCAGCCGAGTCCGAGGGCTGAACCTTCCAGGCCGCCGTTTCCAAGTTTTCGTTTTTGCATCTTGATCTCCTGTCATCTCCAGCTTAGATTCCGGTTGGGGAAGGGCGGTATCCCGATCCTCCGGATTTATTGCCTATTTGTCTCGGAAGTTGAACACAGGTGTGCATCCAGAAGGCGCAAGCGATTATATTAGAGGGAGATGAGAAACATTTTGCGCTCCGAATTGGCCCGAAAGATTGTCGTGCATATGGGTACGGCAGAGAATCGGGCAACGGAGATTCCTGGGCTGACGCTGCACCGGCGGACGGCGCCTACGGCTCCCTGTTCCGCGACTTACGAACCAGGAGTAACGGTGATCGCGCAGGGGCGAAAAAGGGTTGATCTGGGCCGAAGCACGTTCATCTATGGGGAGTCGCGATACCTGCTGACAGCGGTCGATTTGCCGATTGTCAGCCAGATCATGGAGGCGAGCGAAGAGACGCCGTGTCTGGCGATGTCGCTGAAACTGGAAATGCCGGTGATCCGGGAACTGCTGAACCGCGAGGAGATTCATGCGGGGGATTTTCCTTTGGACAGTCCGGCGATGGCGACCGGCGAAGCAACGGTGGAATTTCTCAGCGCCTGCTGCCGGCTGATGGACCTGCTGAACACTCCGCGGGACATTCCGTTTTTGAGCGGGTTGATTCAACGAGAGATCATTTATCGGATACTACGGGGGCCGGAAGGAGCAAGGCTGCGGGCGATTGCCACGCTGGGCGATCAGAGCCACCGTACGGCAAAGGCGATTGCTTGGATCAAGGCGAACTATGCGAAGCCTTTGCGGGTGGAGGATCTGGCGCAAATCGCGGGCATGGGGCTGTCGACGCTGCACAATCATTTCCGTGCGCTGACGGCGATGAGTCCTTTGCAATATCAAAAGCAACTGCGGTTGCAGGCGGCGCGGGGGAGGATGCTGGTGGATGGGCTGGACGCGGCCAGCGCGGCTTTCGAGGTGGGGTACGAGAGCGCGAGTCAGTTCAATCGCGAGTACAGCCGGTTGTTCGGGCAGCCGCCGATGAGGGATGTGCGGACTCTTCGGGTGGCGGGGGCTGCGGGGTTGGATGGGTGACCTGGTTCACAGGCTGAAGCCTGTGCTGCCTGGCTAGGATATAATCTGTTTCCATATGTCCAATCTGCGAACCCGCCGCGATGTGCTGTGCACTTTGGGAGCGTCCTTCTCTGCGTCCCTCTATGCACAGGGCCGCTGCCAGAATGGCTACAACACGCCGAATTGTCCGATGTCCAAGGACGTGGCAACGGCTCCCATCAAGCCTTTGTTCGCGCCCACCGGGTGGAAGAGCGTCGCGCTGGAACACATTTCGTTCCAGGTGCCGGACTACCGCAAGGAAGCGGCGTTTTACATCGCGCTGATGGGTTGGAAGCTGCGCAGCGACGACGGCAAGCAGGCCATTCTCGATATCGGCGACTGGGGCTCGGCGATCTTCAAGGCCGCGCCGCCGGAACAGACTACGGTTCTGGTGGACGGATTTGGCTTCGCCATCGAGCCGTGGAACGCCCAGACGGTCGAGGCGGAACTTCGCAAACGCGATCTCAATCCGGTCGCCGACAAAGACGGTAAGGGATTCGAGAGCTTCCACGTCAAGGACCCGGACGGGTTCGATGTGCAGATCTGCAACAGCAAAGGCCTGGTGAAGGCGCGCAAGACTCCGGCAACCGCCAAGCTGGAAGCGGCACTACCGTTCGAGGCGACGAATTGGAAGACGGTGTGGCTGGATCACTTTTCTTTCAGCGCCACGAACTACAAGGCGAGCGTGTCTTACTACACCAACCTGCTCGGCTGGAATGGTACCTACGATGAAGGCAGCCAGAACGAGGTGGAGATGGCAGATATCGGAGACGCCATCATCCGCGGCGGCAATCCGAACGATCCGAATTTCGGCAAGCCTCAAGCCGAGGGGAGAGGGAAGGCGCGTCCGCGGAACGTTCGCATTGACCACATCTCCTTCGGCATCCTGCCTTTTGATGCCGATGCCGTCAAGGAGGGGCTGGAGAAGCGGGACCTTCGCGCCCAGGTCGACACCGGCAACACCGGCGATATCCACGTGACAGCCTACAAGAGCTATCACACACGGACGCCCAACGGATACAATCTGCAGATGAGTAACGGCACTAAGGAAACACGATCGGTTGGATCGAACTCGATGAAGCCGAAGCAGTAGCGAAGCGCTCCGACGCGTCGGCTACACTGAGAGTGCCGAGGAAGGACCACGAAAATGCATCCTGGCTTTAGATCTGTTGTGTTCGCGGCACTGATGGCGAGTTCGGTTTCCGCGGCCGAGAGGATGCCTCCAGCACGACAGAATGCGCTGGTGCGGCAGTACTGCGCAGTATGCCACACGGACGCGGCGAAGAACGGCGGCCTGTCGCTGGAAGATTACGACGCTGCTCAGGCCAATCCGGCGCTGGCGGCGATGTTACTCAGCAAGTTGCGAAACGGCGCCATGGGCGCGGCGGGATTTGGAATTCCGGACCCGGCCACGCGCGAGGCCTGGGTAGCGGCTACGGCCGCCCAGGCGGAGCGAGCCAGGAGTTGGACCGTCATCCGCACCGACCCGGTTATTACCGCGAGCACCGTACGATACGTGACCCCGCGAGAGACGGGAAACATTGATGAGCCAGTGTATCGGCTGACCTTGGCGTGCAATATCGCCAGCAAAGCGGGAGCGATCCAGCTGACCTGGTCGCCAGCGCCGCAGACGAACCGAACGTTCTTCGTATCCGCCGATGGAAACGGGGGAATTCCGCAAAGGCTGGAAGGGAAAGAAGAAAAAATGGGCAACGGCGCTGCTCTAACCACTGGGTTGGCGGCGACAATCCTGAACACCCCTTTGCCGGAGAGAACTCTCACCATCACCGGCCTGTTTCCGGGCGAGACGGTTGTATTTCCGCTTTCCGAACTGGATCAGGTCGACCGGCGGCAACTCGCAGTGTGTCTTCCGTGAATAATAGTAGTTGAGTGTCCTCTTCTAAACCGCTGCTGATTTACGACGGCAAGTGCGGGTTCTGCAAAATCTGGATCGATTACTGGCGCATGCTGACCGGCGACCGCGTGGACTATGCGCCTTCGCAGGAAGTGGGCGAGCGGTATCCACAAATTTCTAAGAAAGAGTTTTCTCAAGCCGTACAGTTGGTGCGGGCCGACGGGACCACCGCCAGTGGCGCCCGCGCGGTATTTGAAACGCTGGGGTACAAAAAAGTTCCGTTCGCGCCGGTCATGGAGTGGGGATACCGGATCGTCGCCTCGCATCGCGATTTTTTTTATCACCTGACGAAGTGGACGTTCGGGACTCGCATTGAGCCGGCCCGGTTCGCGTTGACGCAGTGGATTTTCGTGCGGTTCTTGGCCGTGATTTATGCCATCGCGTTCGGGTCGTTGACAGTGCAGGTGAAGGGGCTGCTGGGGGCGCACGGAATTCTGCCGGTCGGGGATTATTTGAAGGCGGTCGCGGAGAACGCTGGCGTCGCCCGGTATTTTTTTGTCCCGACGGTTTTTTGGATCAATTACTCAGACGCCGCGCTAGTAGGCGTTTGCTGGGCGGGCGTGGCCGTCGCGGCGCTGGTGCTGGCGGGGTTTTTCGAGCGCGCTGGATTGGCGATTTTGTTTGTCCTGTACTTGTCGCTAAGCTCGGCGGGGCAGGAGTTTTTGTCGTTTCAATGGGACTCGCTGTTGATTGAGGCCGGGTTTCTGGCGATTTTTCTGGGCAATGCGCGGATCGTGGTGTGGCTGTTCCGATGGCTGCTATTTCGGCTGATGTTTATGTCGGGGGCGGTGAAGTTATTGAGTCACGACAAAACGTGGCGGAGCCTTACGGCTCTTTCGTTTCATTACTGGACCCAACCCCTTCCGAACCGGATTTCCTGGTACATGGCACAGTTGCCGGACTGGTTTCAGCACATGTCGACGGCGTTTGTGCTGGGGGTGGAGCTGGTCATCCCGTTTCTGATTTTTGCGCCGCGGAGGTTGAGAATTTTCGGGGCGAAGTGGTTGTTGATTTTGCAGGTGCTGATTTTCTTGACCGGAAATTATACGTTTTTCAATCTGCTGGCGATGGCGATGTGCGTGTTTTTGTTCGACGACCGGAGTTTTGAACGGTGGCTGAAGCCGCCGCGTTTCCCGGGCTTTCCTCAGGGGGATCCCCTGGCTCACGCCAGGGGTTATAACCCCGCCCGTCAGGGCGGGGATCCTGAACATGTAGAAACTCCAGAACGGTGGCTGAAGCCCCGGTCACCGGCTACCCCGGAGAGGCTGGTGGTCGCGCTGGTGACGGCTCTGGTATTGACCATTGGTCTGTCGCGGATGGTGGAGACGTTTTCGGGCGAGCCCGTCGAGCCTCTGCACGCAATTGTGAAATATACGGCGCCGCTCGAAATCGTCAACTCTTACGGATTATTCGCTATGATGACCACTTCGCGGCCGGAGATTATTGTCGAAGGATCGATGGACGGGGAGACGTGGAGGTCGTACTCGTTTCCTTACAAGCCTGGGGACGTGGCGCGCGCGCCACGATGGGCGGAGCCTCATCAGCCCCGGCTGGACTGGCAGATGTGGTTCGCGGCGCTGGGTAATTATCGGGAAAATCCGTGGTTCGTGAATTTCGCGGTAAAATTGCTGGAAGGGTCGCCTGAAGTGAGGGGATTGCTGGAGGCGGACCCGTTTGGGGGGCGCGCTCCACAATATGTCAGGGCGGTGCTTTACGATTACTCGTTCACCGACGCGGAGGAACGGCGGAGAACGGGGAATTGGTGGAAGCGGGAAATCCATGGGCCGCTTTATCTGCCCCCGGTCGGCCTGAGGGCGGTTAGTAGGATGCAGATAAACGCCTTAAAGAATCAATAGCTTCGAATGTAAATTTACCTTAAGGGCCTGTAACCCCCGCGCGGGGAAACAGGTCTTTACAAATGTCACTGCGGGGGAGAAGTTTATGAAAAGCAAAGCCATGTGGCTGGTTGTGTATACGGCCCTCTTCAATATCGGGCTTGGAAATCTGGCGCTGGCGCAGGACGCGGCGGCTCCGAAGCAGGTCAACGGCACTGTAACCAAGATCGACGCGGGCGTCAGTGAGCTGGTCATGAAGGCGGACGGCGGCGGGGATGTCAAGGTGACGTTGGCTCCCAAGCACGCTCTGCGGAAAGTGGCGCTGGGCGAGACGGACTTGCGCAAGGCGGCAGTGATCGAGTTTAAGGACATCGCGGTTGGCGACCGGGTTGCGGCGCGCGGCATCGAGACAGGCGATACGATTGCTGCCAGTCTGATTGCGGTTATGTCGTCGTCGGACGTGGCGAAGAAGCAGGAAGAGGATCGTGCCGACTGGGACAAGCGCGGCGTGAACGGAATTGTGACGGCGGTGTCGCCCGAGTCGGTCACGCTGAATGTGCGCACGCTGGCCGGAGCCAAGACGATTACGGTGATTCCGGAGGCCAAAGCGATTGTGCGGCGGTACACCACCGATTCGGTGAAATTCGCCGATGCGAAGGAATCGTCGCTGGCCGACATAAAGGTCGGCGATCAGGTTCGCGCGCGGGGCGACAAGAACGCGGATGGAAACAAGCTGGAAGCGGAAGAAATCGTCTCCGGGCGGTTCAAGACGATCGCGGCGACGGTGGTTTCGATCGATGCCGCGAATTCTCAGATCACGGTGAAGGATCTGGAGACCAAGAAGCCGCTCATCGTGAAGGTCAGCGCCGATTCGAATATGAAACGCCTGTCGGATCCGATCGCGCAGATGATCGCGCGGCGCGTGCATCCGGAGAACTTTGAAGGTCGCGGAGGCGGTCGTGGTGGTGCGGGCGGAGGCCGTGGCGATGGCGGCGGCCAAGTTTCCGGACGGGGCAATGCTCCCGACGGCGCACGGGCCGGCGGTGGGCGTGGAGGCGATCTGCAGCAAATGCTGGACCGCCAGCCGGCGGTGACGCTGGCCGATTTGAAGGTCGGTGAGCCGATCGTCATTTCGAGCGCGGTGGGCGTGGCGACCGATCACATTATGGCGATCACCATGCTGGCCGGCGTGGAGCCGATCCTGCGGTTGCCCGGGAAGCCGGAAATGTCGCTGGGCGGATGGAATCTGGGCGGCGGCGGAGATATGGGCGGCGGCAACTAAAGCTGTCCGGTTGGAATTTTGGCGTTTAAGGAAACGGAATGATCTTATCTAAGCGAGTTGTTCTCGGAGTGTTTCTAGTGCTGGCGTTATCGGCGACACTGATGGCGCAGGTGCCGGGGAGTTTAAAGGGGTCTGTGCTGGATCCTTCGGGCGCGGCGGTGCCCGGAGCGACCGTGACCCTGAGCGGTCCCAACAGCACGGTGAAGGTCGCGCAGAGCGATAACAACGGCGCGTACTCGGTGGTGGGATTGCCGCCGGGCGCCTACACCATTCGCGTGATCGCCGCCGGGTTCGACCTGTTCGAAGGCTCCATCGCGTCGCTGCCGGGCGGGCGGGTGTCCACCTTCGACGCCAAGATGTCAGTGGCCAGCGAGAAGCAGGAAGTAACGGTAAAAGACACCCAGAACGTCGAGCTCGACCCGGCGAAGAACGCCGGCGCGCTGGTGCTGAAAGAAGCCGACCTGGACATGCTGTCCGACGATCCGGACGATTTGCAGGCCGACCTTCTGGCTCTGGCCGGTCCGGCCGCGGGGCCGAACGGCGGGCAGATTTTCATCGACGGATTTTCGAGCGGCCAGTTGCCTCCGAAAGATTCGATTCGCGAAATCCGCATCAATTCGAACCCGTATTCGGCCGAGTACGACACGCAGGGCCACGGCCGCATCGAGATTTTCACCAAGCCCGGCTCGGATAAATTTCATGGCAGCGTGAACGCGTCTTATAGCGACCACATCTGGAACGCGCGCAATCCTTTCAACACGCAGCAGAGCGGATTGCCGGCACAGGACACCAAGAACCTGATGGCCACGTTGAGCGGTCCCATCAACAAGAAGGCTTCTTTCTTCCTCGATTTTTCGCGCCGCCAGTTGCGGGAAGCAGCGCTGGTGAATCAGCAATTATTGGACGCGAATTTTAATCCGCTGCCGATCCAGTCCTTCGGGATTATTGCGCCGACCACCAATACGCGCATCAGCCCGCGAGTGAATTATCAGTTGAGCTCCAAAATCACGCTCGATGCGCGCTATGTGTACAGCCGCAGCGAGACCGACAACAGCGGCATCGGCGGGTTCAACCTTCCCAGCACAGGAGTGACTACCAAAGGCAGCAATCAGCAGTTTTTCCTGACCGAGACCGCGGTGCTGAATACTACGACGATCAACGAATCGCGCTTCCAGTATTTCAAGAACGATTCCAATAGCATCGGCAACGATCCCGAGCTGAACATTTCCGTGGCCAATGCGTTTACCCAGGGCGCCAATTATGCGCGGAGCTACGGCAACACGGGCAACTACGAGTTTCAGAACTATACGTCCATCACGCACGGGACCCAGTTCATCAAGTTCGGCGCCCGATTGCGCGAACAGCGGACCAGCAACTACACCACCGCCAACTTCCTCGGCCAGTTTAATTTCGCCAGCATCACCGACTATGCGCAATTTGAGCAGGGCCTCGCGACAGGCGTACCTCTGGGGACTCTCTTCGCGGCGGGAGTGGGTCCCGTTCAGTATCAACAGAACGCCGGCGTGCCTCTGATCGCCGGAAATCAGTTCGACGCCGGACTGTTCTTCCAGGATGACTGGAAGCTGATTCCCAGTATGACCTTGAGCCTCGGGATGCGCTACGAAATTCAGGACAACATCAGCGACCATGGCGACATCGCTCCGCGTATCGGATGGGCGTGGGGCATCGGCGGTGGCCAGGGACGCTTCCGGACGCCCAAAACCGTCATCCGCGCCGGGTCGGGATACTTTTACGATCGCTTCGCTCTGGCCAATATTCTGAATGCCGAGCGGTTCAACGGAATCAACGATCTTGCCTATACCCAGACGAACCCCCAGTTCTATCCGAACAACAGTGTCACCAACCCGAACGGCTATCCGTTCGTCGGCATACCGATTCCGGCTCTGAACACGCTGAATCTGGCTGGATCGACGATTTATAAGGTCGATACGAACCTGCATGTGCCGACGCAATTGCAGTCCGCAATAGGTATCGACCGGCAACTGCCGCATAACGTCACGCTTTCGGTCAACTATCTGAATACGCGCGGAACGCACGTCCTGCAGTCGTTCAACATTAACACGCCCTTCCCGGGCACCTACATTCCGCCGGCCGGGTCCGTCGCCGCGCAAGGCCTCTATCCGTATGGGCAGGCTGCCGGCATCATCGACCAATACTCCGGCAGCGGCGTCTACCGGCAGAACCAGCTGGTGGTGAACACCAATGCGCGCATCAGTCCGAAGATCACCATTTTTGGCTGGTACGTCTTCGGCCACGCCAGCACGGACGCCAACGGATCGCCTTCCAATCCTTATAACATCGCGCAGGATTACGGCCGCGCTCCTTACGATTACCGGCACCAGGCCAACATTAGCGGAAGCATCGTGGCGCCATTCGGGATCCGACTCTCGCCGAACATAGGATTGCGGTCGGCGGGACCGTACAACATCGTCAGCGGGCTGGACGACCTGGGCACCACGCTGTTCAACCAGCGGCCGGCGTTTATTCCGGCGGGATCGAACATCGCAGCCTGCTCGTCGCGCCCCGTTGCGGGGGGTCCTCCGTGTATTGAGCATGGGTTTGTGGTGAATCCCACCCAAGGCATGACCATCATCCCGATCAACTACGGCAAGGCATTTCCGCAGTACAATGTCAACCTGAGCGTTAGCAGGACCTGGGGCTTCGGTGAACTGACGCAGGCGGCTCGCAATCGGCAGCAGCAGCAGGATGCGGGCGGCGGTGGCCGCGGTCCCGGCTTCGGACAGACGGCGGGCGCCGGTGGTGGACGCGGGGGCGGCGGTGGCGGCGCTCCGCGCGGCGGCGGTGGTGGAATGCCCGGCGGCGGAGGCGATTCCAGCGGACGCCGCTACTCGCTGACGGCCCGCATCATGTTCCACAACCTGTTCAACACGGTGAATCCGGCGGCTCCGATCGGCAACCTGATCAGCCCGTCCTACGGCGAAGCGATTTCGCAGGCCAGCGGCGGATTCGGCGGACCCGGCGGCGCGGCGCAGGCCTTCAACCGTCGTATCGATTTGTCGCTTCGATTCAGCTTCTAGCACGGATGGCGCTATCCCCGCCCTAACACCGTACCGCCTGTCCGCTTCCTCACGGTCGCGGTTATCCATGGAGGGAACCGCCATGCGTGAGCATGCGGACAGGGCTAGACTGGTAGACGGTATGTCCACTGCCGTCTCCCCCCCAGACGCTCTTTCTCTGAATGACCCGAGCCTCTACCTGGACCGGGAATTAAGCCTGCTCGCCTTCCAGCACCGCGTACTTCAGGAAGCGCAGGATCCAGCCAATCCACTGCTCGAACGCGTCAAATTTCTTTCCATCCTTTTTTCCAATATCGACGAATTCTTCATGGTCCGCTTCGCCGTCCTCAAGCAGAAGGCGGCCACGGTGCAGGACGGCTCGATCCTGGAACAACTGGAGCGGATCCGTACAGCGGTGCAGAGGTTGATGGGCGAGGCGTACCAAACGTGGCGCGAAATTGAGAGCGCGCTGAGGCAATCCGGCATCGAACTGCGCGATTACCGCGAGTTGACCAATCGCGAGCGCAGCCTCATGGAGACGTACTTCCGCCAGGTGGTTTATCCGGTGCTGACGCCGCTGGCGTTCGACCCCGGCCGGCCTTTTCCGCATATTTCGAATCTCAGCCTGAACCTGGCCGTCGCGGTGCGAGATGTGAAGGGTGTGGAGCGCTTCGCGCGGGTGAAAATTCCCGATACGCTGCCGCAGTTGGTTCCGGTTTCCATGCCCGATCAGCCGGCAGGCTCGCGTCCAGGGCTGATCTGGCTGGAGCAGCTGATCATCGAAAACCTGCACGCGTTGTTTCCCGGCCTCGAGATTATCGAAGCGTATCCGTTCCGTGTGACGCGTGACGCCGAGGTCGAGATTCAGGAACTGGAAAGCGACGATCTGCTCGAAACCATTGAGGAAGCGGTCTGGCAGAGGCGATTTCGCGCCGTCGTGCGCATGCAGGTGTCGCGAGAAATTCCCGAGCACCTGCTCGAAACGCTGATCGCGAATTTGGAATTGGACCCGCGCGATGTGTATCATGTTGACGGTCCTTTGGACCTTAGCCGGCTGCGCCAGCTGCTGGCTGTGGACCGTCCCGACCTGAAGGACGCCCCGTTTCTTCCGTACACGCCGCCGCAGTTGAATCCGAAATCGGAAGACGATATTTTCACCGTCCTCCGGCGCGACGATGTGCTGCTGCACCATCCTTTCGATTCGTTCCAGCCGGTGGTCGAGTTTCTGCGCCGCGCGGCGGTCGACCCGGATGTCCTCGCCATAAAAATTACTCTGTATCGCGTCGGCCGTAACTCACCGATTGTCGAAAGCCTGCTCAGCGCCATTGAAAACGGCAAACAGGTGGCCGTGCTGGTGGAGTTGAAAGCACGCTTCGATGAGGAGAGCAACATCGAATGGGCGAGAGCTCTGGAAGCCGCGGGCGTGCACGTGGTCTACGGACTCGTCGGCTTGAAGGTCCACTCGAAAGTCGCGCTGGTGGTCCGCCGGGAAGGCGACACGATGCGCCGCTACGTTCATCTCGGGACCGGAAATTACAACCCGACCACCGCCCGCCTCTATACCGATTTGAGCTTTTTCACCTCCGACGACCAGATCGGAGCGGACGTCACGGACCTGTTCAACTACGTGACCGGCTACTCGGCCAAGAACGAGTTTCGCAAGCTTCTTGTCGCGCCCATCAACATGCACGAAAAGCTGGAGGAACTGATCAGGCGCGAGATCGTCCATGCCGGGCGCGGTGAAAAGGCTCACCTGATTCTGAAAATGAATGGCCTGGAAGATCTGCACATGGTCCGTCTGCTGTATGAGGCGTCGCAGGCCGGGGTGGAAATCGATCTTCTCGTGCGAGGGATTTGCAGCCTCCGCGCGGGCGTCGAAGGCGTCAGCGACAACATCCGGGTGATCAGCGTGGTCGGACGATTTCTGGAGCATAGCCGCATCTACTATTTCGAAAATGGCGGCCATGAGGAAATCTACTTGGGCAGCGCGGATATGATGGGCCGCAACCTGCACCATCGGGTCGAGCTGTTGTTTCCGGTGGAAAACAAGCGCATCATGACCCGGCTGCGCGACGACATTCTAGGAAAATATCTGGCCGACAACCGCAACGCCCGTTACATGCTGCCCGACGGAAGCTATGTATGGGACAAATCGGGCGAGCCCGCGGTCGATAGCCAGGGGCAGTTTCTGGTCCGGTGACCGGATAATTCGCCCTCCTTCCCGTGGTTTGCCGTTTTCACCCATCCGCGCCGCGCAAAGTCTCCCCTATTCTCAAATCGAAAGTAGCTCAGGTGCTCATCCAGCGGAGGACTTGGGTCACCGGTCGGATCATTCTAGATCCTGGTCCGACAGGTTTGAGCGCGTTGGATTGCTGCCAGTCATATACTGGCTGGGGCGCGCCCGACAAAAGTTCTTTGAAAATCTGAATAACCCTGTAGGGCGGCCAATTTTGGCTGCAGCCTGCCTTCGGGCAGGCTTCTGTGGGGCCTCTGTGCAGCCGGCCTTTTACCCCCACCAAGTCTCCCCAGGCGCCAAGTGCGCCTTCGCCACATCGGGATTGATCTCTACGCCATAACCAGGCTTGTCCTGAATGGTGAAATACCCGTTCTCCCAGAAAGGACCTTCGCGAATCACCAGAGTCGGCCACCAGTCGATCCATTTCGCCAGTTCGTGAATGCGGAAGTTTCGCATCGCCGACGCCGCGTGCGCCGACGCGATGGTGCCCACGGGGCTCGCCGGATTGTGGCACGCAGTCCAGATGTAATACATCTCGGCAAGGTCTGAGATGCGCTTCGATTCGAGCAGTCCTCCGCTTTTCGGCACGTCGATGTGCACGGCGTCGCAGGCCTGCAACTCGATCAACTTGCGGAATCCCTGGCGACCGTAGAGATTTTCTCCAGTGCAGATGGGGATATTCACCGACTTTCGGACGTACGCCATAGCCTCCGCGTTATCGGGCGGAACGGGATCTTCAAGCCACATCGGCTTCACCGGTTCGAGCGCGCGCGCCAGGCGGATCACGTCGCCCGTGTCGTAATGCCAGTGCGCCTCCACCGCGAAATCGGCGTCCGGGCCCAGGGATTCGCGGACCGTTTCCATGCCTTTCACGATGCGCCGGACGTCGGCATGTGTCAGGCCGCGGCCATAGGGATCGTGGCCCGGCTCCTTGAACCCCGGGTCGGCCTTCGGAGGCACGCCGTCGCCCTGGAATTTGAACGCGGTCCATTTGTATTTTTCGGCCTTCGCCTCCTGCACCTGGTCGCGCCATGCGGACATGTCGGTGGGATGCTCCACTGCCTGCATCGTTCGATAAAAGCGCACCCGGTCGCGAAAACGGCCGCCCAATAAATTGCAGACCGGCGTCTGCAAAATGCGCCCGCACAGATCCCACAGGGCGATCTCGATGCCGCTCGCCGCCGTCATGGTGACGCCGCCGATGGCGCCCGCGCCCGCGCTCTGCATCAGCATCTTGGTGTACAGCTTGTCGACGTTGAGCGGATCCTCGCCAACAATGATGCCCTTCATTTTGTTGACCACCAGATCCTTCACGCCCCAGCCCCAGTAGGCCTCGCCGATGCCGTAGAGGCCGGAATCGGTTTCGATTTTGATGAGGTTCCAGTCCCACGTCCCGCGAATGATCATGCACTTCACGTCGGTGATTTTGATCTTGCCTCGCACCTGGGCGGCCAGACGCTCAAAAGGGGCGGGGAAGAGGCAGCCGGCACCAAGGGCGGCAGCGGACCGGAGGAACGTTCGCCGATTCATATTCGAAACGGTAGCACACACAGACTGAAGTCTGCGCCGTCTGTTGGCACAGGCTTCAGCCTGTGAACGCCCATCAGAAACGCTAACATTAGAAAATTGCGGAGCGCGTTCTTATTTCTGCTGGTAACACTTGCCGCCCGAGGCGGGGCGACCTACGCCGGCATGGCCTCGTGCGCGAAATGCCACGCGGAAATTCACAGCCAGTGGACGCATTCCCGCCACAGCAAGATGGTCCAGCCGGCGACCAGGGAAAGCGTACAAGGCGACTTCAAGCTGGCGCGCGTGAAGCTGCGCGGAGCCAGCTTCGGACTGCGCGAGCGCGATGGCGTTTTCTATATCAGCGAAACCTATCTCACCGGAAAGTTGCAGGAGCACAAGATCGATTACACGCTGGGGAACCGGCGCATCCAGCATTACCTGACCACGCTCGGCGATGGAAAAGTCATCGTGCTGCCGCCGAGCTGGGATATCTCAAGAAAAGGCTGGTTCCACAATCTCGATATCGCCGACCCGGATGAAGTGGAAGGCGTGCAGGTACAGGTGTGGAACAAGCAGTGTTACTCCTGCCACGTCAGCCAGCAGGAAAAGAATTTCGACATCGAGAAAAACGAATATAAAACGTCGTGGCTCGATTTCGGCACCAACTGCGAACGCTGCCACGGGCCGGGGAGCGAGCACGTGGCCGATCCCCGAAAAGCACATATGGTGGTGCAGACAAAACTCGACGCGACGCGCAATACGATGGTCTGCGCGCAGTGCCATTCCTTCCGCGACACGTTCGCCAAGGGATTTGCGGCCGGCGACGATTATTACAACTACTTCGTTCCGATCCTCGAATACAATCAGCCGCGCGATAAAGATCCAGCTTACTGGGCCGATGGCCGCACCCGGCGTTTTTCGAACGATGCTTATGGATTGTGGCAGAGCGAATGCTTCCTCAAAGGCGGCGTGACGTGTGTGGCCTGCCATACCGCCGTGCATCAGGTCGAGATCGAAAAAAATCCGCAGCTCCGGCCGACCGCGAACGCTCTCTGCACGCGCTGCCACATCAAGATCGGCGAGGCGATTGCCGCGCACACCCATCACGCATCCGGTAGCGCCGGCAGTTCGTGCGTCGAATGCCACATGCCCCGGACCGTCTACAGCATCAAGGCGGAGATCCGCGACCATTCGATGAGCATCCCGGTGCCTGAGAATACGATTCGCCACGGCATTCCGAATTCGTGCAACGTGTGCCACAAGGATCGCGACGCGAATTGGTCCATCAAACAGATGGATGCCTGGTACGGAGATCGATCGCGCCAGAAACTCATTCGGCGCGCCGATGCGTTCGGGCTCGCAAGCAAAGGCGATCCGCGAGCAATCACGAACCTGCTGGCGATTCTCGGGGAGCCATCGGAGGGTCCGCTGGTGCGTGCCAATGCGGTGGGACATTTGAGCCAGTTTTCCATCGATCCGACGGTTTTTCCGGCCATCGAAAAAGCGCTGTCCGATCCCGAGCCGGTGGTGCGCGCCGTGGCGGCGCTGCGTATGCAGCCGGGGCCGATTGATAAGGAGAACGCCATCCGGGCTCTGACAAAATCGCTGGGCGACAGCGAGACTACGGTGCGCGTGGCGTCCGCGGCGTCGCTGGTCGCCCTGGGCGTTCGCGAGTTGAATGGTGAAGACGGGCAACGCTTCGCACGCGCCAAGGAATTATTTCGCGCTCGCGCGGAGGCAAATTCCGACGATGCCGAGCAGGAGATCGGCGCCGGGCGGTTCTACTACCTGATCGGCGATATTCCGCGCGCGATCAGCGCGTTTCGCACCAGCCTGCGCATCGATCCGGGGAGTCCCGCGCACTATATGCTGGCCGCGGCCTACATTCAAAAGGGCGAAGTACAGAAAGCGCGCGAGGTTTTGGTCACAATCCGCCGCGCGGATTCCGAGTACGAAAAAGCGCAGCGGCTGTTGAAGGCCATCGACGCGCAGAGCGCGAAGCACTAATGCCGTGAAGGGATGATTCGTTAGCTCTCGGCGCCTGGTCGTCCGGATAACACCAACTATTCATCCGGTCATAACAAGCCGATAAGGCGCGTATGGACGTCTTTGTCGCGCGGCAAGCCATTCTCAATCGTAATAAGGAACTGTACGCCTACGAGCTTCTGTTCCGGTCCGGCCGCGACAGCAAGGGCTTCGACGGCGTCGATTCCACGTCGGCCACGCGCCAGGTGATCGATAACACTCTCTTTTCCGTCGGCCTCGAAGGAATCCTGTGCGGCAAGCGGGGATTCATCAATTTCGACCGCAGTCTTCTGCTCAGCGATTCGGTGGCGATCCTGCCCAAGGACACCCTGGTCATCGAAATTCTGGAATCGGTCGAGCCCGACGACGAGGTGGTCGCGGCCTGCGCCAGGCTCTGCGAAAACGGTTACACGCTCGCTCTGGACGATTTTATTTACCATCCGAAATTCGACGCGCTGATCCAGAAAGCACATTTCATCAAAGTGGATATGACGCTGACGTCGCGGCCGGAGCAGCGGCGGCTGGTCGAAAAGTACGGCAAGCAGGGCATCCGCATGCTGGCCGAAAAAGTGGAGACGATGGAAGATTTTGAATGGGCCCGCAGCGTCGGATTCGCCTATTTTCAGGGCTATTTCTTCACGAAACCAGTCATCGTCAGCGGGCGGCAGATTCCTTCCTCGAAACTGGCCTGCCTGAGGTTGTTTGAAGAGGTGCAGCGGGACGAACTCGATTTCGACAAAATCCGCGAGCTGGTCAAGGACGACGTGGCGCTCTCCTATAAACTGCTGCGCTTCACGAATTCGGCGTTATTTGCCCACAAGAGTGAAATTCGGACCATCGAACATGGATTAATGGTTTTGGGCGAAGACGGCATTCGACGATGGGTGGCGATTGCCGCACTGTCCGGCCTTGCCAAGGACAAACCGCACGAACTGGTCGTCCAATCGCTGGTGCGCGCGCGATTTTCGGAAAGGCTCGCCGCGCTGGCCGGATTCGGCTCCGGACCCAGCTGGTTCCTGCTGGGATTATTTTCGCTGCTCGACGCCTTGCTGGACAGGAAAATCGAATTCGCCTTGCAGCAGATCAAGCTCGCGCAGCCGGTGGAGGAAGCGCTCTTGGGAACGGCTCCCTCCGAAGACCGCATGGTGACGGTCTATGCGCTTGTTCGCGGCTATGAATCGGGCGATTGGGACGTGGTGACCGCGCTTGCGGAGAAAATTCAGATGAGCGCGTCCGATGTTGGCGCGGCCTACGTGGAATCCGCGCGCTGGGCAGCGGAGGTTTTCGGCCTGGCCGTGTAAAGCGCCAGAAAATATGGCGGAGGAAGAGGGATTCGAACCCCCGGAACCCTTTCGAGTTCAACGGTTTTCAAGACCGCCGGTTTCAACCACTCACCCATTCCTCCACTAACTATCCTACAATAGACCGTTTGAAGCCTTTCTTGATCGGTGTCGCGGGCCTCTCCGGCTCCGGTAAAACAGCGCTCGCGCGCAAGCTTGGGCCTCATCTTTCGGCGGAGGTGCTGACGCTCGACGCCTACTATCATCCGCAGTCGCATTTGTCGCTCGCCGAGCGCGCGCACCTGAATTTCGATCATCCCGACGCGCTCGATTGGGGGCTGCTCTCGTCGCACCTGGCTGCGCTCACGCGCGGCGAAGCCATCGCCGAGCCTCTTTATCTCTTCGATCAGCACACGCGCGCCCCATCCACGCGACGCATCGATCCGGCGCCCATTATGATCGTCGAAGGAATTCTGGCACTACATCACGCCGGCGTGCGCAATCAATTGGACCTGTGCGTATTCGTCACCACGCGCGATGAAGAGTGCCTGCGTCGACGCCTGGAGCGCGATATCGCGGAGCGGGGTCGGACGCGCGAAAGCGTGCTGGAGCAGTATTACGCTACCGTATGGCCGATGGCGCTGCAGTACGTGTTGCCGAGCCGCGAGCACGCCAATCTGGTGGTCAGCGGCGAGGAGCCTCTCGATGAATCGGTGGCGGCAGTACTGCGCGTTCTCGAAATGCGTCGCGCCGCGACCGCCTAATGGCACAGGGAGCGATGTCAAGATATCCTGTTAATTGGCAACCGTAAAACCTTTCCAACCTTTCCGCTATCAAGCGAAGGCCGGTGATCCGGCGAATCTTCTTACTCAGCCCTACGACAAGATCAGTCCGCAGATGCACGCGCGGTACCTCGCCGCCAGCCCCTACAATCTGGTGCGCGTCATTCTTGGCGAAAAGCGCGAGTTCGATAACGACACCGAAAATGTCTACACGCGCGCGGCGCAATACCTGGAAGATTGGATCCGCGAGGGTGTTCTTGCGCAGGATGCGGCGCCTGGTTTTTATGCCTACTCGCAGGAGTTCGCGGTGCCGGATTCGGGCGAGCGCCTGACGCGTCAAGGTTTCATCGGGCTGGGAAAACTGGAAGATTATTCGGCAAACGTCGTCTGCCGGCATGAGCAGACGCTGACCGGTCCGAAGAAGGACCGTCGCGAATTATTGAATCATACGCGGGCGCATTTCGGCCAGATTTTCATGCTGTATCCGGATCCGTCGCGCGCGGTGGACGCGATCTTGATGGATTCGGAAAAGGGCGCGCCGATTCTGGATGTGCTCGACGAATATGGCGCGCGCCATCGCGTCTGGCCGATCCTGAACACCGCCGCGATCGAATCGCTCATGAGCGACAAGAAACTACTGATCGCCGACGGCCATCACCGGTATGAGACCGCGCTGGCCTATTCGAAAGATCATCCCGAGGCTGAAGCGCAATTCGTAATGATGACGTTCGTCAACATGCACGCGCCAGGCTTGAAGATTCTGGCCACGCACAGGGTGTTGCGGGGGATCGATCCTTCGGGGTTTCACGACCGCGCGAAACAGCATTGGTCGGCGACGCCTCTCGATTCGATTGACGAATTGAAGAAGGCGCTTTCGGTGCCAAGCCCGCCTCCTCAATCAAAGACAGTGCGCATCGGGATCGTGACCGGGGCAGGGCAGCATTTGCTGGAGCGGGTTCGTGTGGGCGGGGAACTGGATGTGCCGGTGCTGCATCACGACATTCTCGGTGGGCTCCTGGGAATTAGCGAACAGGACGTGCGGGAGGAGAAGCACATCAAGTATGTGCGCGGCATCGATGCGGCGGTCGCGGAGGTGCGCGAGGGCGACGCGGAGGTCGCGTTTATATTAGAGCCGACGCCCATCGACGATATGGCCCGCATCGCGTTCGCGGGCGGAGTGATGCCGCAAAAGTCGACCGATTTTTACCCGAAGCTGCTGAGTGGGGTCACAATTTATAAGTTGGGGTAGATGAGCGGAATCGACTTTGAATGGGATCCCCAAAATCCCCGCCCTTACGGGACGGGGTAATAACCCCTGGCGTGAGCCAGGGGATTCCTTTTCTAAAGGATCGCTGGCACAGCTAGCTAAACGTAGCGTCATAAGTGTATGCATGGCGGTTCCGTGGCGCGGGTGAGCGGATGCGCAAGTTCGTGGTTCATGCTGATGATCAGCGCGCGCTCATGAAAAACGAAACTACGAAGAGGGTTCGCCTCAAGCGCCGTACAGTGAGATGAGAGCGCAATACGATTTTTCCACCGGCGTTCGAGGAGTATGCAGTGACGACCCGGATCTAGTCGAGGTGTTTCCCGATTCCAAGGCGGTCAACAATGCGCTTCGCGCCTCGGTCCGGATTGCGGCTCGAACGGATTGCCCGCAACGCGCCTAAAAAGCACTTTACATTGCAATGCACTTCGGTCTAATATGGATCCATGCATAAACCGGAAATCAACCGCCTTACCGGCAAGATTGTTCTTGCCCTGTCTTCCATCGCCTTGCTGACAGTGCTGAGCGGCTACCTGCAGCCGCCTCAGACCGACGAGGGCGCGGCGGCGCACATTTTTCAGTTGTCGATTGTGCTGCTCGCGTTGACCCTTTTACTTTTCCTGGGAACGGCGGATTGGACCGAGCCTTGGCGAACCGCCCGGCCTTTAGTAGTCTCGGCGGTAGTTTTGGCGCTTGCGTTTGGAGCGCTGTATTATCTGGAGAATTACCGCGATCCTCACTATCAGAGAAGCCACCTGGATAGGCGGATGCGGTTCGCCGCCACAGGTCGAAGCTGGGTTCGATTTTTCTCACGGTATTAGAATAAAGTCTATGCGCAAAATCAGAACCGCGATGTTCGGCACCGGCTTTATGGGCAAGGTGCACACTGAGGCGATCCGCCGATTGGGCAATGTGGAGGTCGCGGCCGTAGCCGGAGTCGACCAGGCGGATGCCGAGAAATTCGCCGCCGCGTTTGAAATCCCCAAGGCCGCCCGGTGGGAGGAACTGCTGGCCGACAAAGACATCGACGCAGTGCACATCTGCACGCCGAATTATCTGCACTACGGCATGTCGAAGGCGGCGCTCGACGCGGGAAAAAATGTTCTGTGCGAGAAGCCTCTCACGATGACCTACGCCGAGGCGGTGGAACTGGCGGCGCTCGCCAAGACCAAGAATCTAGCCAACTGCGTGAACCACAATTTGCGATGTTATCCGCTGGTGCAACAGGTGCGCAGCATGATTGAGGCGGGCGAGCTGGGCGACGTGTTGATCGTCAACGGCACGTACTTTCAGGACTGGCTGTTATACGACACAGACTGGAACTGGCGCGCGCAGGCCAACGAGAACGGGGCGCTGCGGGCCATGGGCGACATCGGTTCGCACTGGATGGATCAGATTCAGCACGTCACGGGTTTGAAAATCACGTCCCTGTGCGCGGATTTGCAAACCTTCCATCACACCCGCAAAAAGCCGAAGGAGGCGGTCGAGACATTTACCGGCAAGAAACTCGCGCCGAGCGATTACGATTCAGTCGAGATCACTACCGACGATTTCGGAGCCGTGCTGGTGCGTCTGGGCGATCGCGCGCGAGGGACGTTCGCGGTGAGCCAGATGTCGGCCGGGCGCAAGAACCGGTTCGAATTTGAGATTTACGGAACGAAGTCCGGTGTGGCCTGGAATCAGGAGCGTCCGGACGAGTTGTGGATCGGGCAGAGGAACTCGCCGAACCAGATCATGATTAAGGATGGGTCGCTGATGTATCCCCGCGCGGCGACGTTCGCCGATCTGCCGGGAGGGCACAGCGAAGGGTACGACGATTCGCATAAGCAGAATTTCCGGCGGTTTTATAAGAAGGTTGCGGACCCGTCGGCTGCGGTGGAGTATCCGACGTTCGCCGACGGCGCGCATGGGATGGGGCTGCTCGAAAAAGTCCTCGAAAGCTCGAACAAGCGCGCCTGGGTGGATTGCTGACAAATTTCGTTCTATGAAACCGGCACTGATTGCCGCTTGCGCGGCGACGCTGTGGGGGCAAGCACCCAAAGAGTTCGAGGTCGCCTCCGTTCGTCCTACCGCTCCGCAACCCGCGGGCCAGATGAGCATGGGGATGAGCATCGATAAAGGAATGCTTCGCGCCACCGGCATGACCGCGAAATTTCTGATCGAGCAGGCTTACGATGTGCGCGGTTTTCAGGTCACCGGGGGACCGTCGTGGATGGATTCCGAGCAGTACGATGTGAACGCCAAGATCGAAGGCGAGGCGACGAATGAGCAGATCCGGATCATGATGCGGTCGCTGCTGGCCGACCGTTTCAAGTTGCAGCTTCATCGCGAGAAGAAGGAAATGGCGTGCTACGCGCTGGTGGTGGCCAAGGGTGGCTCGAAGCTGAAGGCTCCGGAGGAAGATGCCGACGGGAAACACAAAAGCGGCCGCATGAGCATGGCCCGCGGCCGCTTCGACGGTGACGCTTTGCCGGTGGAGGCGATCGCGCATGCCTTGGAGCAGGTGCTGGGCCGCGCCGTCATCGATCGGACCGGTTTAACCGGCACATTCGATTTCAAACTCGAATGGACGCCGGACGAAGCGCGGACGGAGAGCGGAGGATCCTCCCTGTTCACGGCTGTGCAGGAGCAACTCGGTTTGAAGCTGGAATCGACCAGAGGGCCAGTGGAGATACTGGTGGTCGATCGCATCGAAAAAGCGTCAGAGAATTAGATCCGAAATTGGAACTTTCGCTGGGCTCCGACGGAAACTCCTCCAGAGGACAGGGGCCTCAAATAGAAAAGTACCGGGTTCGGGGACTTTTTCATCCCTTCCTACGTCTAAACGAGAAATCGAGGATTTCAATATGAATCGCAGGCAGTTATTGATGGCGGGGGCGGGCTCATTCCTGTTAAAAGGGCAGGAATTCGAGGCGGCGTCGATTAAGCCGAGCGCGCCGGTGGCGATGGGAATGATGAAAGTGGGCATGTCGATGATGCCTGGAGGGCGCATCGCCATGTCGGGCATCACGGTAAGACTGCTGATTCAGCAGGCTTATGGCGTGAGGGATTTTCAGATTGTCGGCGGCCCGGATTGGATGCGTTCGGAACGGTACGACATTACGGCGAAGCCGGCCGAAGCGGCGTCGGAGGATCAGGTGAAGCTGATGATTCGGGGGCTTCTCAAGGACCGGTTCCAACTGGTGTTTCATCGCGAGACGAAGGAACTGCCGACCTACGCCTTGGTCGTCGCCAAGGGAGGGCCGAAGTTGAAAATCGCGGAGGTGATGGCGGCAGGAGGCGAAGGCGGGAGCGGCGGCGGGGGGCGCGGCGGGCAGATCAGAATAATGGGACGGGGTCGCTTCGATGCCAGTGGCGTTCCGGTTTCGGCGCTGGCGAATCACTTGTCGCAGGTGCTGGGACGGTCCGTGATCGATAAAACGGAACTGACCGGAGATTACGATTTCAAACTGGAGTGGACGCCGGACGAGCGGCAAGGCGGGATGATGAAGGGGCCGGGCGGAGAAAGCGCTGCTCCATCCGATAATCCCGGCGCATCGATTTTCACGGCGCTGCAGGAGTTCGGATTGAAGCTCGAATCCACGAAGGGGCCGGTGGATATCTTCGTAATTGAGCGTGCCGAGAAGGCATCGGAGAATTAATGTCCCCCCCATTACGAGTGTGGGTGAAAAGTCGGTCAGCCCTGGAGTTTTCACCCAGGCTCGTCATGGAGGAGACGCTTGACATAGGAGGGACGTCGTACTAATAATCTAGTAATGAAGTGCGTCCTTATGATATGTGCCGTTGTTTCGTGCCAGGCCCAGTCGCCGGCGTTTGAAGCTGCTTCTGTGAAGGTAAGCTCGCCGGACGAGCAGGTAAGAATGCGGCGTGAGCCAGGCAGGCTCGCGATTACGAATTTCTCGTTGAGGGCAATGGTGCGATACGCGTACGACGTCGAAGATATTCAGGTCTCGGGAGGGCCGGCGTGGTTCAATTCGGACCGCTGGGATATTATCGCGACCGCTGGGCAAGAGATCACGGAGGCTGAGCGGCGGAAGATGCTCCAGGCAGTTCTAAACGAACGGTTCAAAATGACGATCCGGCACGAATCGAAGGAACTGCCGGTGTATGCGCTGGTAGTGGCGAGGGGAGGGTCGAAGCTGACGCCGGGGGCGGCGGCGAATCCGGAACGGGTCGAACTGGGTGTGAGCGGAGCTGGAATGCACCAGATGAGGGGGCAAAGCGTCCCATTGTCGACCATCGCCAAGGTTCTGACCGGGCAGGCGGGGCGAATCGTCCTCGATCGGACAGGGATTGTGGGGAGCTTCGATTATCGGTTGGAGTGGGTGCCGGATCCGGCCAATATGCCGATGATCAATGGGGCGAAGCCGGACGGCAGCAAGCTGGATGGTGCGTCGATTTTCACCGCTGTGCAGGAGCAGCTCGGTTTGAAATTGGAATCGACAAAAGGGCCGGTGGAGATTCTGGTGATTGAGCGCGCCGAGAAAGCGACGGAGAACTGAGATGCCTGCCTACGCATACTACATGCAAGCTCCGGCGCCGGCGTTCGACGCGGCAACCGTCAAGATGGGCGGGCCGGTGGTGGGCGATCTGATTTACATCAATACGGGGAAAATCGTCAATGGAGTCGTAACGCTGGCCAATGCCACGTTGAGCGATTGTCTCAAGTTCGCCTATTCGTTGACGACGGACCAGCAGCTTGCCGGTCCGGATTGGATCAACCAGAAGATGGTGCGGTTCGAGGTGACGGGGAAGGCTCCGGCCGAGACTCCCGCCGATCAGTTGATGCGAATGCTGCAAACGCTGCTCAAGGAACGATTCCAGATCGCGATGCACACCGAGCAGCGGGAAATGCAGCATTACGAACTGGTGATCGGAAGGAGCGGTCCGAAGCTGAAGGAATCGACCGTTGGGCCGGCGGAGGCGACAGGCGCGGCGCGCCTCGACGGGATTAAGTCGAACCGGATGACTATGAACAAACTGGCTAGCCTGCTGTCTCGCATGACGCGGATGCCGGTGCTCGACAAGACCGGGCTGACCGGTTTTTACCAATTCGATCTAAAGTACGCCGATGAGCGGCAGCCGGTGGAGAATCAGGTGGGTCCGTCGGTGTTCACGGCGGTGCAGGAACAACTGGGTTTGAAGCTGGAATCGAAGAAACGTCCGGTCGAGGTCCTGGTCATCGATCATGCGGAGAAGGTTCCGCTCGAGAATTAAGTGAAAATGTAATGGTTGGAGCGTCTCGCCGTCTAATATCTATGAACACGGACGGCGAGGGCGTCGTCTACTTATTCAATACGTTTCTGATCTTTGCCCAGTCGCAAGAACCATTTCACGAGAGAGTAGCAAAAAAGGCCACGGAAAGGTCATCGTTTGAAAACTAAGAAGTTCTTCCTGTGCGGTCTGTTGCTCTGGCTCGCGTCATTTCCTTTGGTCACCTCCGTTCTGGCGGCGACGGAACGTCATGGACTCGTGAAGTTCGGCGGACTGCCCATTCCCGGCGCCACCGTGACCGCCTCGCAAGGGGACAAGAAGTTTTTTGCGATTACCGATCAGACGGGCGTGTACTCGTTTCCCGACCTGCCGGATGGCATCTGGACCGTTGAGGTCGAGATGCTGTGCTTCTTGCCGGTCAAACAGGATGTGACGGTGGGCGCGGACGCCGCGATTCCGGACCTCGAACTGAAGCTGCTGCCGCTCGACGAGATCAAGGCCCAGGCCGGTCCTCTGCCCACTCCGTCGGTAGCGGTGGCAATCAACAGGCCCGCGGATGCGGCCGCCGCGGCGCCGGCCAAGCCGGTGAAGCCGAAAAAGGGCCAACCACCTCCCGCGGCCAACACTCCGGGGGGCTTTCAGCGGGCGGACGTGAACGCGTCGAAATCCGATGCCGCCAGACAGTCCAACGCAAGCGCGAATGCGAATGCCTCCGCCTCCGCCCCCGACGACGATCTGAGCAAGAAAGCCTCCGACGGGTTTCTCATCAACGGCACAGCGAATAACGGAGCCGCGTCGCCGTTCGCGACCAATCCCGCGTTTGGAAACAATCGAATCGGGTTGAGGTCCCTATACACTGGAAACTTCGGATTCGCTCTCGACAATTCGGCGCTCGATGCGCGCCCATTCTCGCTCAACGGGCAGGATACACCGAAGCAGCAGGTGAATAATTTTCGGGGATTCGCGCAGGTCGGCGGGCCAGTGAGGCTTCCGGGCCTTTTGCAAAAGAACCTCGGCAATTTTTTCGTCGGCTATGCATGGGTGCGCAACCGGAACGCCACCACCCAGCCCGGTACGATGCCGACAGCCGCCGAACGAGCCGGAGATTTCTCGCAACTCAGCACCGCGATTATCGATCCTACGACGGGCGTTGCTTTTCCGAACAACATGATTCCGCAAACGCGCATCAGCCCGCAGGCACTGAGCCTGTTGAAACTGTATCCGCTGCCCAATTTTTCCGGACCCTACAACTATCAATTGCCGCTGGTCAGCGATACGCATCAGGACAGCCTGAATTCGAATCTCAATAAGTCCATCAACCGGAAGAATCAGGTTTTCGGCAACTTCGCGTTCAGTAGCACACGTTCCGATACGCCGACTCTGCTTGGTTTCACCGACCGCCTCAATCAACTGGGGCTTACCAGCAAGGCCAACTGGCGCCACTTCTTCACCAACCGTTTCTACGGCACGTTCGCGTATCAGTTCAGCCGCCAGGCGACCACGCTGACGCCCAATTTCGCGAATAAAGAAAATATTTCGGGCGACGCGGGGATCACCGGAAACAACCAGCAGCCGCAGAATTGGGGTCCGCCGAATTTGAATTTTGTGAGCATCACGCCGCTCACCGACGGGAATCAGTCGGTGAACAAAATGCAGACCGGCGCGCTGTCGGCCGACATGTTCTGGAATCGAGGCCGGCACAATGTTTCCTTTGGTGGCGATTTCAAACGCCAGCAATTCAACATCATTTCGCAGACCAACCCGCGTGGGACGTTCGATTTTACGGGCGCGGCGGCGGGCAACGATTTCGCTGGATTCCTGCTCGGCGTCCCCGACACCAGCCAGATCGCCTTTGGAAACGCCGACAAGTACCTCCGCGCGTCGGTCTGGGACGGCTACGTGCAGGACGATTTGCGAGTCAGTCCGAGCCTGACCATGAATGTGGGTCTGCGCTGGGAATACTGGACTCCGCCAACAGAGTTGTACGGACGCCTGGTGAATCTGGACGTGGTGCCGGGCTTCTCGGCCGTGGCACCGGTGGTGGCCAACAACGCGGTCGGCACGTTGACCGGCATGAAATATCCCGATTCCCTGATCCATCCGGACAAGCACGAATTTCAGCCGCGGGTGGCGATTTCATGGCGACCTTTCCCCGCATCCTCCATGCTGGTGAAGGCGAGCTATGGCGTGTACTACAACACGTCGGTTTACCAAACCATCGTGCAGCAGATGGACCAGCAATCGCCGCTTTCAAAAAGTCTGAGCGTGCAAAACAGCGCCGCGGATCCACTGACGTTGGCAAACGGGTTTAATGCATCTCCCAACGTGGCGACCACGCTGTTCGGGATCGATCCTAATTTAAAAATCGGATACGCGCAAAACTGGCTGGCCTCAGTCCAAAGGGACCTGCCCGGCGCGCTGATCGTGACCGCGACCTACAACGGCATCAAAGGAACGCGCAACGTGCAGGAATTTTATCCGAACACGTATCCGAATGGCGCGGCCAATCCCTGTCCGACCTGCGTCGCGGGGTACGCCTACATGACCTCCAACGGCAACTCCTCGCGCGAGGCGGGGCAGATCCAATTGCGCCGCAGGCTGCACAACGGTTTTACCGCCAGCGGGCAATACGTCTACTCGAAATCGATTGACGATGCGGCGCTCGGCGGCCGGGGGCAGGGAAGCCTGCTGGTAGCGCAGAACTGGCTCGACCTTGCCGGGGAGCGCGGACTTTCGAGCTTCGACCAGCGCCATCAGGTGACGCTATCGGGGCAATATACTTCAGGCATGGGAATCGGCGGAGGCACTCTGATGAGCGGCTGGCGCGGCGCTCTGCTCAAGGAATGGACGGTGCTGACCAACATCACCACCGGCTCCGGGCTCCCCTTGACGCCGGTTCTCCCCATTGCGATTCCAGGCACCGGATATACCGGATCGTACCGGCCCGAATATACCGGCGCGCCGCTTTACAGCGGTCATCCGGGGCTTTACTTAAACCCGGCCGCGTACACGACCCCTCCCTCGGGGCAATGGGGAAACGCGGGCCGCGATTCCATCACCGGCCCTTACCAATTTTCTTTGAACGCATCGTTGTCGCGCACCTTCCGGCTGACCGACCGCCTCAATCTCGATTTGCGCGTGGATGCCACGAACGCTCTCAACCATGTGACCTTCCAGAGTTGGAACACCACCGTTGGCAGCACGCAGTTCGGTCTCCCGAATCCCAACGCCGCGAACGCCATGCGAAGTTTGCTGACCACACTCAGGGTGAGGTTCTAATGCGAAACACCAAATTAACAGCCATTTTCACCATTGCGGCAATGGCTTCCGCGCAACAGGTGGGAGAAAACAAAACCTCCGGCGACACGCCCACCTTCTCCATCACCAGGCAGTTGAAGATCGAAACGGTGCTGGTGAAGGACAAGAACGGCAATCCTGTGGAGGGCCTCACCGCCAAGGATTTCACCGTCACCGAGGACGGCGCGCCGCAGGAGATCAAGTTCTTCGAGTATCAGAGGCTGGAAGAAATTCTGAACGCCGAGCCTCTGCCGCCCATCGGCGCGCCGAAGTATTTCGAAAAACTTCCGCACACGCAGATCTCGGGCGAAGTGCCCGGCAAGACGCAATATAAGGATCACAGACTGCTGGCTCTTTACTTCGACATGACGGCGATGCCTCCTCCGGATCAGTTGCGCGCGCTGGACGCGGCCACGAAATTCATCAAGAAGCAGATGACCCCGGCCGACCTGGTCGCGATCATCCAGTACGCCGGCGGCTCCGTGCAGGTGGCGCAGGATTTCACCGCCGACCGCGAACGGCTGCTGGGCATTATTCAAACCATGATCGTCGGCGACGGCGACGGCATCGACCCGACCACCGCCGACGCCAGCAGTTCAGACACCGGCGCCGCTTTCGGCCAGGACGACAGCGAGTTCAACATCTTCACCACTGACCGCCAGTTGTCCGCCCTCCAGACCGCCGCGAAAATGCTCGGGAATCTCAACGAGAAAAAGGCGCTGCTCTACTTCGCCAGCGGCCTGACGCTGAACGGTGTCGACAACCAGGCGCAGCTGCATGCGACCGTCAACGCCGCGATCCGGGCCGGCGTTTCCTTCTGGCCGATCGATGCGCGTGGCCTCGTTGCATCCGCCCCGCTCGGTGACGCGACCAGAGGCTCGCCCGGTGGCATCGGCATGTACAACGGCCAGTCGGCGATGGCCGCATCGGCCAATTTTTCGAAGTCGCAGGACACGCTGTGGACCATGGCCGCGGATACCGGCGGCAAGGCTCTGCTCGATAACAACGATCTTTCGGCCGGCATCGTGAAGGCGCAGAGGTCTGTTTCCAGCTATTACATCATCGGCTACTATCCGACCAACGAAGCGCTGAACGGCAAGTTCCGGCGCATCAAAATCACGCTCAACAACGGCCTGAACGCGAGCGTCGATTACAGTCAGGGCTACTACGCGGGCAAGGTGTTCGCGAAGTTCACCGCCGCCGACAAGGAGCGGCAACTGGAAGACGCGCTCATGCTCGGCGATCCGATCACCGAGTTGACCATCGCCATGGAGGTCGACTATTTTCAATTGAATCGCGCCGAGTATTTCGTGCCCATCGCGGTCAAGATTCCGGGCAGCGAACTGGCGCTGGCGCGCAAGGGCGGGGCCGAACATACGCTCCTCGATTTCATTACGGAAGTGAAGGACGACTTCGGCACCACGATTCAGAACGTGCGCGACAAGACCGACGTCAAGTTGAGCGATACCACGGCCGCGGAGCTGGCGAAACGCCGCATCCAGTATGTGACTGGCTTCACTCTGCTGCCCGGCAAATACGCCGTCAAATTTCTGGTGCGCGATGCGGAAACGGGCCGCATCGGGACCTTTCAAACCAAGTTCATCATTCCGAACTTAAATAAAGAGGACAAGCGGATTCCCATCAGCTCCGTGGTTCTCAGCAGCCAGCGCGATGAGCTGAAGGACGCGATTTACAACGCGTCCAAGGATAAAGACAAGAGCGAGATCGCCAATCCTCTGGTCCAGGACGGCTACAAGCTGATTCCCAGCGTGACGCGTGTGTTCAGCAAGGCCAAGGACATGTACGTCTACTTGCAGGCTTATGAGCCGACCGCGACAACCGTGCAGCCTCTGGTCGCATTCGTCACGTTTTATCGCGGACAAACCAAAGTGTTCGAAACTCCTCCGCTGCCCGTCTCGGAGGGCCTCGCGAACAAGCTGAAAACGGTGCCGCTGAAATTCAGCCTCTCGCTTAGCAAACTGCCGCCGGGGCAGTACAACTGTCAAGTGACGGTGCTCGATCCAACCGGGCAGAAGGCCGCGTTCTGGCAGGCGCCGATTATGCTGATCCCGTAAGAAAAAGTTTCCAAGCCGCGCAATTTCTGCGTATTAGGGCGGTGACCAAGTGAACCGTTGGTTTTCACCCGAACGGCGTGGCGACGTCCGGCCCCATGCGTCAGCTTGGGGTTATTGCGGTTCTCAGTCCAAACCCCAAGCTGACGCATGGGGCTGAATTGGCAACAAATCTGACCGTTCCGGCCCTTAAGAACCGCGACCACCGGGAGCGGTCAGCCCAGGCCCACTATTACGCGGTTCTGGAGCCGCGGAACAAATGCAGCACCAGGGAGATCACGGCTACGACCAGCAATAAGTGAATCAGTCCGCCTGTGATATGGAGCGCAAACCACGAAACGACCCAAATCGCGAGGAAAACAAAAAAAAGCACCAGAAAAATAAAGTCTCGGATCACGATGTACGCTCCTCTAGTCGTTTTACGACGCGAATGCGAGAGCATTCGCATTGCCAAAGGAACTCCCGCTCCGGTTTCTGCGTCATCTAAACTGCGCCTATGGAACTCCGCATCGAAAACCTGTCAAAAGTTTATCCCAACGGCGTCCGCGCGCTCGACGGCGTATCGCTCACGATTCCCCGTGGGCTGTTCGGACTCCTCGGTCCGAACGGTGCGGGCAAATCGACGCTGATGCGAATTCTCGCCACGTTGCAGGAGGCCGATTCGGGTTCCGTCACCCTCGATGGCCTCGACGTCCTAAGACAAAAAGAGGAAGTGCGAAAAATTCTCGGCTACCTGCCGCAGGACTTCGGCGTCTATCCGAAAATCTCCGCACTCGACATGCTGGATCACCTCGCGCTGTTGAAAGGTTTCGTCCGCGGGGGCGACCGGCGCGAACTGGTGAACGCCCTCCTCCAGCGCGTCAATCTCTGGGATGTCCGAAAAAAGGCCCTTTCCGGATTCTCCGGCGGCATGCGCCAGCGCTTCGGAATCGCTCAGGCTCTCATAGGCGATCCTACCCTGCTGATCGTCGACGAGCCCACCGCCGGTCTCGATCCCAGCGAGCGGAATCGTTTTTACAACCTGCTGTCGGAAGTCGGCGAGAACGTCATCGTGATTCTCTCCACGCACATCGTGCAGGATGTGATGGAGCTCTGCACCAACACCGCGATCATCGACCGCGGCCGCGTCATGTTCGCCGGCGCGCCGGATCTTGCCATTCGCGATCTGGACGGTAAGATCTGGCAACGCACCATCGCCAAGTCCGAGCTGCCCGACTACGAGAAGCGCTTCAAGGTCATCTCCAACAAGCTGGTCGCCGGGCGCCCGCAGATTCATGTCTATAGCGACGCCGCTCCTGAAGATGACGGATTCCAGGCCGCCGCGCCCGATCTGGAGGATGTGTTTTTCTCCCGCACCTCCGCCGCGCACAGCGATGAAGGGCGCGCGTAAATGCTGCTCCAGATCCTGCGGTTTGAGATTCGTTACTGGCTGCGTGGCTTCATGGTGTGGGTGTTCTTCGTCATCATCGCCGCCATGTTTCTGGCCGCCACCAGTTCCGACAAGATGACCATCGGCGGCGCGCTGGAGAACACCAATCGCAATGCGCCGTTCGTGATCCAGAATTATTACGCGATCGCTGGCATCTTCACGCTGCTGATGACCACCGCATTCGTCAACGCCGCCGCCGCCCGCGATTTCGCGTATAACACCTGGCAGATCGTTTTTTCGACGCCGCTGAAGCGTTCGGATTTTTTATTGGGCCGCTTTTTTGGCGCGGCGATCGTTTCCGTGATCCCCATTCTCGGCGTCTCCGTCGGAATTCTTCTCGCCCGTTACATGCCCTGGGCCGACGCCGACCGTTTCGGCCCCGTCATCTGGAGCGCCCATCTCAAATCGATCCTGGTGTTCGCGATTCCGAATACGCTGTTCGTCGCCGCGGTGATTTTCGCGGTCGCCGCGCTCACGCGCAGCACGATTACGTCGTTCATCGCCGCGCTTGTCCTGTTGGTGGGCTACGCCGTTTCGGACGCTTTCCTCAGCGACATCCGCAATGAGACGATCGCCGCGATCACCGATCCGTTCGGGGCGCGCGCGTTCGGCCTGATGACGAAGTACTGGACCGTTTCCGATCGCAACCGGCTCTCTCTCGGATGGGAAGGATTGCTGCTGTGGAACCGGCTGATCTGGATGACCGTATCGGGCCTGATCTTTGCGTTCGCCTACAACCGGTTCCGCTTTTCTGAACGAAGCAGGACGGCGAAACGCGTGGAGGATACGCCCGCCGCGGTTTCTGTTGCGACCCTCGCCCTCCCTTCGTTCCGGGCGTCGTACGGATTTTCCGCCGCCCTGCGACAGTTTGCCGGATCGGTGATCACCGAGTTTTTCGGCGTCGTCAAATCCACTTCGTTCATCGTCATCCTGCTCGCGTCCATGCTCAACATGATTCCGGCCCTGATTTTCAGCGCCGGCGAAGGGTACGGGAACCAGTCGCTGCCGGTCACCTATTGGGTGTGCGACATGATCGCCGGGACGCTGTACATGTTTCTCATCGGCATGGTCACCTTCTATGCCGGTGTGCTGGTGTGGAAAGAGCGCGACGCCGGCATGGACGAAATCTGCGACGCCACGCCCAGCCCCGGTTGGACTTCGTTCGCTTCCAAATTCTCCGCCCTCCTGGGCATCGTCATGATTATCCTGGTGGTGGCAATTCTTTGCGGTATCGTCACCCAGGCCGCGCACGGCTACACCCGCTTTCAACTCGGGCTGTACCTGAAATCGATCCTGCTGGTCGATTTCTCGCTCTTCTTCTTCCTCTCAATGCTGGCCTTTTTCATCCATGTCTTGTCCCCCAACAAGTACATCGGATACTTCGCATACGTCGCGTTTCTCATTGTCAACGCGTTTATCTGGATTCCCCTCGACATTAGTTCATTGCTGGTCCGCTATGGCTCCCGCCCAAGCATGACCTACTCCGATTTCTTTCATTTCGCGCCATTCATGGGAAGTTGGGCCTGGTTTACCGCCTACTGGTTCTCATTCAGTGTTCTCATCGCCATTTCGACGGCGCTGTTCTGGCCGCGAGGCAAGGAAATCTCGATGGGCAAACGGTGGAGCGTGGCCCGCCAGCAGTTCGGTGGCGCGTGGCGGGCGGTCACGGCGGTGGCGCTGGTTGTTTTCATCGGCACCGGAGCGTGGATTTTCTACAACACGAAAACCCTCAACGAAATCGTGACGCCGAAGGTTGCGGAACGGCGTCGCGCGGATTACGAGAAAACCTACAAGAAATACGAAGGCATTCCGCAACCCCGCGTCCAGGACGTGCGTTATGCGATCGACATTTTTCCGGAAACGCGAAATATCGTTTTGCGCGGCGATCAGGTGGTTCAGAACAAGTCGTCCCAGCCGATCTCGGAAATTCATTTTGTCCTGGACCCCGATTACGATTTCGATATTCAACTGGACGGCGCTACTCTCATTTCCGATGACAAGAAGCTGTATTACCGGATTTACAAGCTCGCCCAGCCGATGGCCCCCGGCGAATCGCGGAGCATGAAGTTCGTCACCCGCAGCCACGTCCACGGGATCGAGAACCAGACCTCTCATCTCGACCTGGTGCAAAACGGAACCTTCTTCAACAATTTCATCGCGCCGCAAATCGGCTATCAAACAGCGGGTGAGCTGACCGACAAGAACGATCGCAAGAAATACGGCTTGAAGGAAAAGGATCGCATGCCGGCGCTCGAACGTAATTGCGACGAGCATTGCCGCAACACTTATCTATCGAACAACTCTGATTGGGTGAACGTCGACACCGTCATCAGCACGTCGCCCGATCAGATAGCGGTCGCGCCCGGCTCGCTTGAAAAGGAGTGGACCGAAAACGGGCGCCGTTACTTCCACTACAAGCTGGATCACTTCTCCTTGAACTTCTATTCATTCATCTCCGCACGCTACGAAGTGGCGCGGGAGGAATGGAATGGCGTGAAGATCGAGGTTTATTACGACAAGGAACATGCCTGGAATGTCCCGAAGATGCTCAAGTCGATCCGCAAATCGCTGGAGTATTACACCACTAATTTCGGACCTTACGCACACAAGGAAGCCCGCATCATCGAGTTTCCGCGCGTCGCCCGCTTCGCGCAGGCCTTCCCCGGCACCATGCCGTACTCGGAGGCGATAGGCTTCATCGCGAATCTGTCAAAGCCCGACGACATCGACATGGTCTATTACGTCGTGGCGCACGAAATGGGCCATCAGTGGTGGGCGCATCAAGTGGTCGGCGCCAACATGCAGGGCGCGACGCTGTTATCGGAAACCATGGCCCAGTACTCCGCGCTCATGGTGATGGAACATGAATACGGCCGCGACACGATGCGCAAATTCCTCGAATATGAGATGGACAATTACCTGAAGAATCGCGGCGGGGAGAGGCTGAAGGAGCATCCTCTGCTGACCGTCGAATCCGATCAGGGCTACGTGCACTATCGCAAAGGCAGCGTCGTCATGTATTACCTGAAGGAGCGCATCGGAGAAGAAGCCGTAAACCGAGCGTTGCGGAAAATGATCTCCCAATTCGCATACCAGCAGCCTCCGTACCCGACGTCGCACAATCTGGTCGACGCCTTTCGCGACGAAACGCCGGAGCAGTTTCGATACTTGATCAAGGATCTGTTCGACGACATCACGCTCTTCTCCAATCGCACTCTTTCGGCAAAATCGAACAAGCTCCCCGATGGTAAATATCAGGTCACCATCGAAGTCGAATCGAAGAAATTTAAAGCCGACGATCAGGGGAACGAGACCGAAGTCGCGGTCAACGACTGGATCGAAATCGGCGCGCTGGCCAAGGCGGAGAAGAACCATCGCTACGGCAATGTTCTCTATCGCCAGCTGGTGAAAATCACCGGCGGCAAACAGATCTTTCAGTTTGAGTTGGCGGAAAAACCGTACGAAGCCGGCATCGATCCGATGCAGATGCTGGTCGATCGAATCCCCAGCGATAACCTCAAGAAACTAGATTGAGCCCAGGTTGAGCAGTGAAACGCCCTGACGCGGCAGCGTGATTTCGATGATCGCCTCGCCACCTTTGACGGCGATCCAGCGCGGCGACTCGAGTTCCTGCAATTGCCCCGCCGCTTCAAGTTCGGCGTACTGCGCCGCCGATGGCTGCTGCGGCGAACCCATCTTTTTCCACGTCGTCCAGGCATTGCCGTGCGTCTCGTCGATCCGGTAATGCCGCAGCAGCAGGCGTCCGTTCGGCGCGCCCGTAATCGCGACCCGCACTTTCGCGTCCGGTCCCGCCACATCGTCGTCATGATAATTCCACACCAGTACGGAAATGTCGCGATCTGAACGGGCCGCCATCGCGTCCACATCCGCATGGCCGCGAACCCCTTCGGCCATCATCGTCTGTACGCTCACCGCTGCACTGCTTTCAACCTGCACTCGCTCCCCTCGCATCATCCCAGCCATGCGGAACAGATTCAGCACCGGCTTGTCGATCCCGTTGGTCGCCAGCGTCCGGAAGCCGTCGAAGTACGGTTGGTCTTCGAATTCAAAAGCCCAGGTCAGCATGCCCGCGATGTTGGTCTGCGCCCGATCCGCCAACTCGAAAATGTTCTTCATCATCGTCGCGGTATACGAGGCGTACAGCGGACCGTTGCGATACGCATTCTGCGGATAGACCCGCGCCGAGCACGCCGCGCATCCTTCCGGGTCCGATTCGCTCAACACGATCGGCAGATTCTGAAACCTCGGGAATTCGCGGACAATCTGAAACCCCTTGTCGACGTCCTCGGCATTTTTCGAGATCCCCATCCGCACATGGCCATCCACCACCGACGGCCGGCCCTTGGCGTGGTAAGTAATGAAATCGAGCGGCGCGTTGGTCTTCGAACAATGCTCCAGAAACTGCCGCAGAAACGCCCCCGCCTTCGCGCCCGATGGCCCAGTCGACGACGGTCCGCCAACTCTCGCCCCCGGCAGCGCGCGCTTCACCGCTGCAGCGGCGTAGTCGTAAAGTTTGTTGTACTCGTCCGGCGTCCCGTGCCAGTAGGCGATATCCGGCTCGTTCCAAACTTCCCAATACCAGTTCTCGACCTCCGCCGCCCCATGCTTCGCCACTTCGTGACGAACCCATTGGCACACCAGTTCGCTCCACTTCGAATAATCCTTCGGCGGATACGCCCAGCCCAGATAATATTGACTGAAATTCGCCCCCGGCAACCAGTCCGGCTTATACGGCTCCGGATTCGACGACAGAGCCTTGGGCATGAATCCGATCTCGACAAACGGCTTCGCTCCGGCGTCCAGGTACGTGTCGAGAATCCGGTCGACGATGGTCCAGTCGTACACCGGCTTGCCCGACGCGTCTTCCGTGTAGGCGTTGGTCGATCCGAACTTAAAGCCGGGCGTTCCGTCTCCGGTGGTCAGCATGAAGTGCGTGCGGATATAGACCGGCCCGCTGCTCAGCCGTGCGAGTTCGCCCACCAGCTTGCGGCCGTTCTTCGCGTAAGTGAAATTCGGTTCGTCATATCCGAAGTACCCGGAGATCGGTTTGAAGGGGCCGACAGTCTTCGACGCATCGACGCGAATCGTTACCGCATCCTGCGCGTCGATCGCAATCGCGGCCAGCAAAGCGGCAAGAATGATTCGCATCACCAGAAAGTTTACTAGTTCTGCGCGGCGGTCCACCGTCGACGATGAACCGCGACCGTCAGGAAGCGGACGGGACGCTGCTACAATCACTTATATGCCGAAGAAACCAGCCGCCGCCGAAAAGAGTGTGGAGGCGACCCCTGTAGCCGAACCGAAAAAATCGCAGAAGATCCCTAAACTCGCCAAAAAAGACAAGCGCCGCCTTCCGCGCAAAGAGAAAAAGGCCAAGCAAAAGGCCGCCCTCAAAGCGTAACCCCTGCGATGGCCCAATCCCGGCCGAAATCCAAAACTCTATTCTTAATCGCGCTATTCAAGCTGACGAAGGGCGTCCTTCTGTTCATCGTCGCCATTGGCGCGCACAAACTTCTTCATCGCGACGTGGCTGATACCGTCGCTCATTGGGTCGATATTCTCCGGGTCGACCCCGACAACCGCTATGTCAATGCGCTGCTCACCAGAGATCTATCGGTCATACCGGCGCAGCTCAAAGCGGCCAGTGCCGGGACATTCATCTACTCCGCGCTGCTGCTTACCGAAGGCATCGGTCTTTTACTTCGCAAGGGATGGGCGGAATATTTTACTATCATCACCACCGCCGGCCTCATCCCTCTCGAGGTTTATGAGATCGCACATCATCTCACGACCGCGAAGATCGTGATCCTCGCGGTCAACGTCGCCATCGTTGTTTATCTGATCGCCCGCGTTCGCGGTCACAAGTGAACGCCGCCCATAAGATAGACCACCAGCAGCACAATCAGGATCGTGCCCAGCCCGATGCCCGCGCCGCCGCCTGTGCCCCATCGGCCGTAGCCATAGTAACCGCCGCCGCCCGCGAACAGGAGTAAAAGAATGATAAGTAGGATAAGCATGATGTGTGTCCTTTCCTACCCACCCAGAACCTTCTCAATTTCGCCGACCTTTTTCTGAACCTTGCCGGCCACCTTTTCGTTCGTCCCTTTCTGCTGAAGGTTCGGATCGTTGACCAGTTGGCCCGTCTTCTCGATCACTTTGCCCTTCACCTCGTGTACTTTACCGGACACTTGATCTTTCGTGCTGTCTTTCATGTTTGTACTCCTCGCCGAGAGAAGTTGCAAATAAGAGACCAAAGCTCAAAACCTCGGTTTCCTTGGGTTTTTGCGTTCCCGGGATGCGGCAGTTTTTGTCGACAGTGCAAATTCTGCGAGTCTACTCTTCGCGCAACGCGACCACCGGATCGACCCTCGTCGCTCTCCTCGCCGGAATCCATGCGCCGATCGTCGCCACCGCCAGCAACATGGCCGCCGCCCAGGCGAACGATGCGGGATCGCTCGCCCGCAGTCCATATAACTGGCTGACGATCGCTTTTCCGGCGAACGCCGCGGCAACCGCGCCCACCAGGGCTCCGGCCAGCGCCAGCTTCATCGCTTCCCCAATCACCATCCGCAGGACCGCGTCCTGCTGCGCCCCCAGCGCCATCCGCAATCCCATTTCCCGATTCCTCTGCGTCACCGAATAGGACACCACGCCGTACAATCCCACCGCCGCCAGCGCCAGCGCCAGCACTCCGAACAGCGAAATAAGAATCACCGAAAATCTCCGCCCCGCCAGCGATTTGTCCACGATCTGCTCCATCGTCCGCACCTCGCTGACCGGCGCCTGCGCATCCATCGCCTCCACCTCGTGCCGCAAAACTCCGGCCATCGCCATCGGCTCGCCCGCCGTGTGAATCACCACCACCGCTGCGTTTCCACTGCCCGAGTAACCGGCGAAATATATCGTCGGCTCCGGCGGAGCGTTGAGGCCCGACTCCAGCGTGTTCGCGACCACTCCCACAATCGAAAACCGCGACTGCTTCGGGTCCATCACCCCGAGAATCACGCTCCGCCCCACGGCATTTCCGTGAAAGAATCGCCGAGCCAGAGCTTCGTTGACCAGAATCGGCGCCCCGGGAGCGCCCGTCGCATCGTGATCCGTGAACCCCCGGCCCGCCTTCAACGGCACCTGCTCCACCTCGAAGTAATTCGGAGATTCGTTCCGAATGCAGGCCACCGGATACCGCCCCGGCTCCGGCGTCGACTCGCCGTCCACGCCGAAACGGGTATGGCCGTACGAACTCTGGAGCGGCGTCGCATCCGCCGTCGCCACGCCCGTCACTCCGGGCTTCGCCGCCATCCGAGCCATCAGTTGCTGATAGAACGCCGCGCTCTGTGCGGGCGTGGAATAACTCCCCGGCAGCGCTACCCGCGCGGTCAGCACATGCTCCACCCGAAATCCCGGGTCGACCCCGGTCAGCCTCATCAAGCTCCGCGTCAACAGCGCCGCGCCCACCAGCACCAGCATCGCCAGCGCGATCTGCCCTGACACCAACGCCGCCCGCAAACCTCGATGAAGATGTCCCGCCGACCCCCTTCCTCCCGATCGCAGATCCGCATTCTGATCGGCGCGCGTAGCCGCCAGCGCCGGCACCATCCCGAATAAAACCCCCGCCGCCAGCGACACCCCAAACGCGAACAGTAACACCCATCCATTCACCGCGATCTCCGACGCCCGAACAATTCGTCCCTCGGCCATGATTCGCAGCCCAGGCGTAGCAACCGCCGCCAAAAGGACTCCGACGATTCCTCCCGCGCCCGCCAGCATCAGGCTCTCGGTCAACAATTGCCGCATCAGTTGCACACGGCTTGCGCCCAGGGCGATCCGGATCGCGATCTCTTTCCGCCGCCCGGCCGCCCTCGCTAACAATAAATTCGCGACATTCGCCGTCGCGATCAGCAACACCAGCCCCACCACTGCCAGCAGCACCAGCAACGCCGTTCTCGAGTCCCCTTCAATTTCTCGAGCCAGCGGCACCAGGTCGGCGTGGATGGTCTTGTTCGTCGCCGGATAATCGCGCTCCAGCCGCGTTGAAATCCCTCGAATCTCCGCCGAGGCCTGTTCTAATGTCACGCCCGGCTTCAATCTCCCGAGAACCTGCACCACGTGATGAGGCCGGTTGGTCCGATCAAAATCCGAGATCATTTTTCCGAACGGCGTCAGCAGGACCACATCCTTGGGAAGAAGCTGCGGGTCGGGCAAAATTCCCACCACCTGAAAGCTCTCCCCGTTCATCCGGATATTGCGTCCGACGACTGACGGATCGGCGTTGAACTTTCGCCGCCACAGCGCATCGCTCAACAGCACCACCTGCGTCTCGCCCTCGACGAAGCCGCGTCCGAGCGCCGGCTTCAGCCCGATCGTCGAAAGAAAATTGTCGGATACAATGCCGCCGTCCACCTGTTCCGGTTCGCCCTGGCCGGTGATCTGGAAGACGTTGTAACCCCACGCCGCCATCCGCTCGAACGAACCCGCCCGCGTCCAGTCCAGATAATCGGGAAACGCGACCGCCAGATGCGGAAAACTCGGATGCGTCTCCCAGATCTGCACCAGATTCTCAGAATGGGTGAAGGGCAGAGGCCGCAGCAGCGCCGCGTCCACCGCGCTGAAGATCGCCGTGTTCGCTCCAATCCCCAGCCCCAGCGTCAACACCGCCGCCGCCGCGAAGCCCGGATTCTTCAGCAAGGTCCTCAGCGCATACCGCATAAACTAGTCACAATGACACATTTCTCAGACGGTTTCTCAGACGATGAGAAACGTGGTTTGTACCGGGCGATCTATGAACGCCGCGACGTCCGTTCTCATTTCCTGCCTGATCCTGTCCCGGACGACGTTTTAGCCCGCATCCTCGACGCCGCGCACCACGCGCCCTCGGTCGGATTCATGCAGCCCTGGGATTTCATCGTCATTCGCGACCCGTCGATCCGCCACGAAGTCCGCGACAATTTCGAACGCGCCAATCAACAAGCCTCCGCCATCTACGAAGGCGAAAAGAAGACTCTCTACGACAATCTCAAGCTTGCCGCCATCGTCGAATCGCCGGTGAACCTGTGCGTTACCTGCGACCACCAGCGCACCAGGGGCTCGGGCCTAGGTCGCCAGTCGAATCCCGCCACCGACCTTTATTCCACCGTCTGCGCCGTCCAGAATCTGTGGCTCGCCGCGCGCGCCGAATCCCTCGGCGTCGGCTGGGTCAGCATCCTCGACTTGGAAGCCCTGAAGGCAACCCTTCAAATCCCTCCCGAAGTGACCCCGGTCGCCTACTTGTGCATCGGCTACGTCTCCGAATTCGGCTCCCAGCCCGATCTGGGAAAAAGAGGTTGGGAGCACCGCGAGTCGCTCGCCAACCTCATCCATCAGGATCGGTGGACTCGTTAAGCCCTATTCGGCTGCCACAACCCCAAACCCGCGCCCGTCGGATCCATGAGGATGCTCAGCCATCCCATATTCGGGACCTCCGTCACATCCCGGACAATCTTCGCGCCCAGCGATTTTGCCTTCGCGGTTGCAGCGTGGATATCGTCGACGTTCACGTACGCCAGCCAGAACGACGGCTGACCGGGCATCGGATGCGTCATCATCCCTCCGCCGGTTCCTCCGCCCACGCCGATGGTCGTGTAGGTGCCCATCGGTCCCATGTCCATGTCTTCGAGCTTCCAGTCGAATAACGCTCCGTAAAACGCTTTCGCCTTGCTCAAGTCCGTGGTGTTGAGTTCCACGTGTACAAACGGGTTTGCCATAATTTTGTCCTTTCAGATTTGAGACTACACTCTGAAGACGCGCGGCATGATGAAAAATCGACAACATGGTATCTTAATTCCGTGTCCGAATCCATCCTCGAAGAGTTTCGCAAAACCGGCGCGTATCTGAAAGGCCACTTCCGCCTCACCAGCGGTCTTCATTCCAACGAATACATGCAGTGCGCGCTGGTTCTTCAGCATCCTGAGATCGCCGAAAGATTCGGCCGCGAGCTCGCCTCCCATTTTCCGAAATGTGACATCGTGGTTTCACCGGCTGTCGGAGGCCTCATCATCGGCCACGAAGTCGCCCGAGCCCTCGGCGCCCGCTTCCTGTTCACCGAACGCGACCCCGCCACCTCGAAAATGATCCTCCGCCGCGGCTTCACCGTGAAGCCCGGCGAAACTGCCGTCGTGATCGAGGACGTTGTCACCACCGGCGGCAGCACTCGCGACGTCATCGAAACCCTCGAAGCCGCGGGCGTAAAAGTGTTGGGCGCCGCCACGATCATCGACCGCAGCGGCGGCAAGGCCGACCTCGGCGTTCCGAAAGTAGCGCTGGCGACACTCGAAGTAACCGCCTGGCCAGCCGATTTCTGCCCCCTGTGCCAGGAAGGCATCCCCGTAGAAAAACCCGGCTCCCGCCCCACCGCATGAGGTTAAACCCGCTTGTGGGTCGGGCTACCAGCCCGCAGCCGCCCACCGGGCGGCTCCGCGTCGACACTCGTGTTTTGGATGCGCCCTTCGCCGCACCGATCGCATTGAAAACTCTCGTCCAGCCCCATGCGTCAGCTTGGGGCTCTTTCGGTCAACCGGCGAACCCCAAGCTGACGCAAAGGGCTAACCGTGTCCATGCACGGCCCTTCGCATGAGGCGCATCCGCATCACCCTCAGCTACGACGGCACCGATTACCACGGCTGGCAAGTCCAGCCCGGCCTGCCGACTGTCCAGGGCGTCCTCGAAGCGGTTCTTTCCGAAATAGAAAGCGCCGAGGTGAAAGTAGAAGGCTCCGGCCGCACCGACGCGGGCGTCCACGCGCTGGCCCAAGTCGCGGCGTTCAGCCTGAACAACCCCATCCCCACGCCGAACCTCGAAAAGGCGATGAATCGCCAACTCCCCCGCGATATCCGCATCTTAGCGGTCGAGGAGGCACCAGAAACTTTCCACCCACGCTACGACGCAACCGCGAAAACCTACGAATACCGCATCCTGCGCGCGCCCATCTGCTCCCCCTTCGATCGCCGCTACGTCCATCATCACCCGTATCCTTTAAATGAAGAAAAAATCTTCGCGTTGGCCAAAACCCTGGAAGGCGAGCACGACTTCACCTCCTTCGCCGCCGCCGACGATGCCGACGCGCTGGGCCGATCCAAAATCCGCCGTATATTTTCCTCGACCGCAACGCGCCACGGCGACCGCCTGATCTACCGCGTCCGCGGCAGCGGATTTTTGAAACACATGGTCCGCAACATCGTGGGAGTGTTGCTCGAAGCAGGGAAGGGAAACGTCATCGATCTGGAGCAGCACTTCGCAGACAAGGTCCCTCCCGGACCGACAGCCCCGGCGCGTGGCTTGTTTTTGGTCAGCGTCGAATATTTCCCACGCACCCCGCCGGTTGCCCCTTCGTAATCGGCGGCGTTGCGACAATGTAGAGCACCACGCCCGCGAACGGCGCCTTCACGACCGCGATCTTCTTCCCGAAAAAATCCGTGATGTGCGCCAGCACCGCGCCCTTTTTCACCTTGTCGTTGCGTTCCACATGCGGATAAAGAATCCCCGTCGCCGGGCTATTGAGAACCTCCGCCGGATCCAGATAGACCGCCTTTTTCACCGGCTTCGGCCGCCCGTCGATCATTTTCAAATACCGCATGACGCTCTCCACGCCGTCGACAATCGCGCGCGTCGATTTTTCGCTCGTCCGGCCCAGGAATCCGCTCTCCACAGTCATCGCCGGCTTGCCACGCGTGATCGCCGTGTTCGAGCAGTACATGGATTTCGCCGCATCCTTCGGGCGATTCTTATCGATCACGATATGATCGAATCCGAAATGGGCCACCAGTTCCGCAATGCGCGCGTCGAACGCATCGTCCCCCGTCACTGTCTGATAAACATAAGGCCGCAGCGATTCATTCCCGTCGCCGCAATGCAGATCGAGCAGATAATCGCACTTATCGATTACCTGCGTCGTGATTGCGTGCGCGATCCGTTCCGACTCCGTACCATCTTCGCGCCCCGGAAAAACGCGATTCAGATTCTTGCCGTCGAGAGGACTGAAGTAAACCGTGCGCCCGAGAAACGAAGGCATGTTGGCAACGTGCACGATAATCAGCGTGCCTGCCAATTTCTTCACCCGCAAGCGCTGCAAAGCAAGAATGGGAGGATACTCGTAGCCGTGAATCCCAGCAGTGAGAGCCAGCACCGGACCCGGCTTCGAGCCCTTGATCACTGTAATCGGAATTTTCGTAAATCCTAAATCAATGGTTTGATCGCTTCGCATAGCTGCTCCAAATCGTCGTGGTTGTTATAAAAATGCGGCGATATCCGCAAAAAGCCATGTCTGGCCGCCACATTCACGTTCTTCTTCCTCAGCTCCCGAGCCAGATGCGACGGATCGAGCCCGGGAAACTGCGCGGCGACGATTTGCGATCCGCCATTCACGCTCGCGCCCATTTCGCGCAGCCGTTCCCGGGTTGAATCCGCGAGGCCCATCACCCGCTGCTCGATAGCCGCAGGCCCGATCTCCAGCATCAGTTCTACCGACTGCTCCAGTGCATAGAGCAGCGCAAATGGCAGCCCTCCGCCCTCGTATTTTTCCGCCGTATCTGAAAACTCCGGCACGCCATGATGCAGATTATCGACGTCGCGCCATGTCTTGTGGCTTCTCCATCCGACGATCATCGGCCTCAGCCCGCTGCGCAAAGGCTCCAGAACAGACATAAATGCCGACCCCGGCGGACTGATCAGCCACTTATACGCATGCGCGGCGTAAATGTCGACGCCGAGCTTTTTCACATCCACCGTCAGCGCGCCCAGGCTCTGCGTGCCGTCGACGAACAAAAGGACGCCGCGCTCGCGCGTGAACTTCGAAATTTCTTCAATCGGCGGGCGAAATCCGGTGGCGTAGTTTACTTCGCTGATCGCGACCAGCCGCGTGTTTTTATCGATCGATTCGAAGAGTCGCTCCCAAGCCACTTCGCGCATCTGCGGCATGTACAGATAGTTGGGAAATTCGTCCTGCAAAGTGACGATGTTGTCGTCCGGCTTCAGGTCCAGGGCGGCCAGCACCATGCCCAGCGCGGCAGCGGCGTTGCTGACGAACGCGATATCGGCGGCGTTTGCGCCGACGAGCTTGGCGATCGACGCGCGCAGCCGGTCGGCGTCGTTAAACCAGCTCAGAAAATCGGTGCAGGCCAGTTCGTCGCGATGCTGCCAGTGCCGGGCAACGGCCTCGGTCGCGCGCCGCGGCAACTGGCCGAACGTCGCGGTGTTCAAGTATGCCCGGTTTGCGAGCGCTGGGAATTCACCCCGGATTGTTTCCCAGTCGATCATTGTGAATAAACGCAGCAACGATAGCACATCCGCCCGCCGCCCTGCTGCGCAAATGTAAAGTTGTGCAAATATAAAGTATTGGGGTCACGTACGTCACTCGGTGGGCGCTTCTGGTGCCTCATCACTGCAACCTTTCTAGGATTCCTGGGCTTCGGCGCAGTTCTGCCCGAACTTGCGCCTCATGTCCACCGCGACCTCGGAGCCTCGGATCGCACCGTGGGCTTCGTCATCGGCACGTTCTCGCTGGTGGCGTTGTGCAGCCGGCCTTTTGTCGGAAGGCTCGCGGATCGTAAAGGCCGCAAGCGGGCCTTCCTCACCGGCCTCTGTAGCTGCACCCTCGCCGGCGCTGCTTACCTGCTGCCTCTGGCCGTCGGCGCGATGTACCTGGGTCGCGCTTTACAAGGTCTGGGCGAGGCCTGTCTCTACACCGGCGCGGCGGCCTGGGCCGTCGAACTCGCCGGAGTGCATCGCAGCGCGCGCGCGTTGGGATACGTCAGCAGCGGGATTTGGGGAGGCATCGCCGCGGGACCTCTGGTGGGGCAACTGCTCGGCTCGTTCAATCACGCGGCGGAGTTTCAAATCGTCGCCGCGCTCGCCGCGGGCGCCTTGTTGACGCAGGTAGAGGAGGATTACCAACCCCATCATCACCAGGGACGCCGGGGCTGGTTTCGACGCTCGCTGCTCGGTCCGGGGCTGGCCGTGGGATTCACCAACGTGTTCTACCCGGTGATCAGCGGATTTCTGATTCTGCACCTCGCGCAACGCAGCCACGCCGGACCGGTGGCCTTCTCGGTCTACGCGGGCTTCGTTCTACTCTCGCGTTTCTTTCTCGGAGGCCTGCCGGATCGCCTGCATCCGCGCGTTACCTTCTATCTGGGAATCTCGTTCATGGCGGTCGGCCTGACCATTCTGGCGATGGGGCCGACCTGGACCTGGGCCGTCATCGCCGCCGCGCTGCTGGGATTCGGCTATTCGTTCCCCTGGGCATCGATCGCGGCGACGGTGCTGCGCCGCGCGCACGAAAGCGAACGAGGATCGTCGGTCAGCGTTCTGAGCGCGTTCTATGACGTGTTCGTCGGTGCAAGCTCCATTTCGGCTGGATTCCTGGCGAATTCGTTCGGATACAGCGCGGCGTTCATCATGGCGATTGTGGCCTTGGCCGTCGCCGCAATCGTAGGCCGGTCGGTGTTCGCCGCCAACGATGCGACCGCGCACGAGTTCCCCGCGGCGGCTGTAGAGTCGGTGTGAAGCTGGGGTGTGGGGCGGCGGGCTTTCAGCCGGCAGCGTGCTTCCAGCAGGCTTGTTCGTCAGTCAGCAAGAGCCGTCCGGAGGGCGGCGGCCGGCTTGATAGCCCGCCCCACATTTATGCCAGCCGGGCTTTCACGTAAGAAGCCGCATCCGCCACCGCGACGTCGGTAGTGGTCTTCGTTCGCCGATCGACCACCTCCACCAGCCCCTGCCCGACTTTCTTTCCGACCGTGACGCGATACGGAATCCCGATTAAATCCGCGTCCTTGAATTTAACCCCCGGACGCTCGTCCCGATCGTCGAGAATCGCATCCAGGCCCAAGGACTTCGCGGCCGCGTAAATCTCCGTCGCCGCCTTGTTCTGCGCGGCATCGGCAGAATTAATGGGCGTCACCACCACGACGAAAGGCGCGATGGACGGAGGCATCACGATGCCGTCTTTGTCATGATAGAGTTCAACGGCGGCGCAGAGAATCCGCTCGATGCCGATTCCGTAGCTGCCCATGATCGGCGTGACTTCTTTGCCCGCCTCATCCAGAACCTTCAAGCCCATCGATGCCGAATACTTGTAGCCGAGCTTGAAAATGTGCCCGATTTCCACGGTTTTGTGAACCGTCAGCGGGGCTCCGTCCACAATCGACGTGTCGCCTTCCACCGCCTGCCGTAGGTCGTGAAACTCGCACTGGAAATCCTTGCCCGGAGTCACGTTGCGCAGATGGTAGTCGTTCTTGTTCGCGCCCGCGATCATGTTGCGCCGTCCGCGCAGAGCTTCGTCCGCCAAGACACGAACCTTGATGCCGAGCGGCCCCAGCGACCCCGCGTCCGCTCCAAAGTGTTCGCGAATCTCTTCCGGATGAGCAGGTCGAACGTCGCTCGCGCCGGTCACGCCGCCGAATTTCGTTTCGCTTAACTGATGATCGCCGCGCACCATCACCAGCACGACTTTTCCGTCGGCGACCATCACCAGACTCTTCATTTGTGAGGTCTCAGGCAGCTCGGTAAAACCCGCGATGTCGGCGATGGTTTTCTTGCCCGGCGTGTGAAACTCCTCGGGTTCGAAATCGCCCTCGGGGTCGGCCGCGGCCGGAGGCTTGGCCACGCTGACCGCTTTTTCCAGATTCGCCGCGTAGTTTGGACCGGTCACGACCAAATCCTCGCCGGCGTCGGTCGCCACCATGAATTCGTGCGACTGGCTGCCGCCCATAGCTCCGGAGTGCGCTTCGACCACGACGTAATTCAGGCCGCAGCGGTCGAAGATGCGGCAATAAGCCTGATAGTGCTTTTCGTAAGCCGCGTCGAGCCCGGCTGGCGTCAGATCGAAGGTATACGAGTCCTTCATAATGAACTGGCGCACGCGCAGCAACCCGCTTTTGGGCCGAGGCTCGTCGCGGAATTTGGTCTGGATCTGATACCAGATCTGCGGCAGCTGCTTGTAGCTGCGCAGTTCGCCGCGCGCGATATAAGTCATGACCTCTTCGTGTGTCATGCCCAGGCAAAGGTCGCGCCCATTGCGGTCCTTGAGGCGAAACAGGTTGTCGCCCATCACGTCCCAGCGGCCGGATTCCTGCCACACCTCGGCGGGATTCAAACCCGGGAGATAGAATTCCTGTCCGCCGATGGCGTCCATTTCCTCGCGTACAATCTGCGTGATCTTGAGAATCGACCGCTGCGCGAGAAACAAATAATTGTAGATACCAGCCGCAAGCTGGCGAATATAGCCGGCGCGCAGCAATAAACGATGGCTGGCGACCTCGGCTTCACTGGGGTCCTCACGCAGGGTGGGGATAAAGAGTTTACTCCAGAACATGGGGTGTTTTGTGAGTTTAACAGAAGCGCGCTACAGCCTGCCCCGTAGGATTGCCGCCATGACACGGGGTTGCGCTTGCCGTGCATCACGGCTACGACCCACAGCGGCTTCTCTTCCGGAGCGTAGGCGATCAGATAGTCTCGTACAAGGACAAACCGGAGAGGCCGCGAGGTAGGTCAGGGCGTTTGTGTCCCTGGTCTGGAAACGGAACAAGGCCCTCCACCCGGGAAAGGATTTCACGGATCACACTGTGAGCCGAGTCGAGGCTGTCTTCACGAATGTATTCCCATATCTCGTCCAGGTCGCGCCTGGCCTCCGGATGGAACACGTACCCGGTCACGAACCAGTGGGAGGACGGCGCGCGGCGGCGCTCTTTTCGCGGAAGTATCGAGCGACTTCGTCACCCGGGATGGGCTTCACTCTACCGCTTTTGAGATCGTCATAGCGGCTGTCGAGCATTTCGCGGGTCTGGGCAAGTTCAATTTCATACCCAGCCATCGCGTCCTCCAGTAGCTTGGCCGGAGAGCATCCGGTCTCGCTCACCAAGCGGTCGAGCTTGGCCTGAACGTCGGGCTCGAAGTGGACTTCCATGGTTTCAGAGTAAGCGAAAATCAGCGTGGTGGCAATATTGGGCGGTCTCGTCGGTCCCGCTCGGCGTTAATTGGTACGATGTTGTCGGGATTCGTCAAATCCATAGGCCACAGATGCGAGAAATGATTAAAAAGCCCGAGGTGATTCTAACGCTTGTCCTCTTCGCAGTGTCTCTCGCGGCCTCGCTCTATCCAGGAGAGATTCGTCGAGGCATGCGTTGGCCTGGACAGGAAATGTCGCGGAAGATGATCGAGTCGCTTTTCAAGTTTTCTGAAAACGAATTAGGTGTAATAGAGCACGTCCACGGTAATGCCTACTACTTGGTGTTGTGACTAGCGTGGTCTACTTTCTCTCTCTTGCGTTGGCTCTTTTGCGGATTCATGGCAGCCGTATTTGCGAGTTCCATCGCTTATGCAATCACGAAGGATGCCTGGTACCGATCACCTTTTGCGTTCGTCGGACTCGTCTTCGGAATACTTGTCGGCCACGTGCAAAGGAATTACGAAACCCTGAAATCTCTTTACAATTATGAAGCACAACGGTTCGCCTGAAGAGAACGATTGAGCAATGCAAATTGGAGCTTGGAGTGAGCGTGGTCGGCGGGGAGGCCTTGGCAAAAAGGGAAGATGGAACACATTAAATGGCCATCAGGGGCCATGAGGGACGGACGAGACCGTCCCTTCTCAAATCTCTTGCACTACCAGATTCGGGATCATCCTGAAATGCCGAACATTCGCTCTCGCGACCGCGTAGCCAGACTCCAGCGCCGTGACTCCGATCACGAGATCCTGGAACGGAATTAGGACACCTCTGCGTCTGGACTGCGGCGATATCCTTTGTCACTTCAGCTTCGGTCATGTCGACTTGCGCCATATTTCGTTCATACGCCGCCCGCGCGTTAGAGTGAGTGTATGAATCCAGAACGGCTACGCCGAATCACGGTCGAGGCAGGCAAGTGCGGAGGCCGTCCCTGCATTCGGGGCCAACGACATCCGCGTGACCGACGTTCTCGAACTGATCGCCGGCGGCTCTTCTTTCGAGGAAATCCTCGCCGATTATCCTTCCCTTGAGCGCGAAGACATTCTTGCCGCAGTGGACTATGCCGCCCATCAGACCGACCACACTGTCTTGCAGACGTCGTGAGGTTTCCGGTCGACCATCAGCTTCCGCCGGCACTTGAAGCCTCCCCGAAATTCCGAAACGAATTACGCGTCTAGTTTGTCTAACATGGGAAGCTATAGGTGTAGACAAATGGAAAAGCTGCCACTATTCGTCCTCACCTTCGCCTCTCTGGCGCTGATTCCTGGCCTGGCCGCAGCGGCCGCAGATCCTTCGGTCGAGGCGCCGCCCGCCTACCAGAGGACGCCTCCGCTGGCGGTCAATTGCAGTACCGCGTCGGGCCCCAGCATGGTGGGGCAGTTTTATTTCGCCAGTTGCAACGCGACGGGAGGAGTGGCGCCCTACACCTGGGCATTGGCGAATTTCCAATCTTGCGGGAATGGGTGCGCCTACTACGGGCTGCTGCCGCCGGGCATCGGATGGAACTCCAGCGGTTCCACCGCGCAATTCAGCGGGACGCCCACGGCGGCGGGACCCTACATATATGGGGCCCAGTTGACCGATAGCGCCGGTACCTCCGTTACCCAGGTTTATAGCGGCAGCATATCGGTAGCGCCCTTGACCCTGAGCTGCCTGCCGACCACCGGGCCGACCACGGTGGGAACCCCATACACAGCCACCTGCACGGCCAGCGGCGGCGTGCCTCTCTACACCTGGTCGATCCCCACCGGGATCGGCAGCCTGCCCGTGGGCTTGTCGCTCAATGCCAGCGGAGGAGCCACCGCCACTATCAGTGGAACGCCCACCGGCGCGGGAGGCCTCGGGTATAGCTACATCGTCCAGGTGGTCGATTCCACTACCGCGTCAGCCACCCAATCCTACAACGGCGCGCTGACCCAGTCTTCCCAGCCGCTGGCCATAACGTCGCTGGCTCCGCCGAGCGCTATCGCCGGCGGGCCGGGGTTTACGTTGACCGTCATCGGCACCGGTTTCGCCGGCGGCGCGGTGGTGAATTGGGGTAGTACCGCCCTGCCGACCAGCTTCCTCGGACCTACTCAGCTGACAGCCCAGGTGCCCGCGAACCTCATCGCCACGGCGGGAACGGCAGCCATCACCGTGACCTCGCCCACTGCCACCGGCACCGCCACCAGCGTTTCCGCGACGTTCACCATTAACCCGAACCAGGCACTCGTGCTTACGATGACCTGCTCGCCGCCGACCGGCCCCGTGGCGGAGGGCGTCACTTATCTGGCAACCTGCGCGGCCACCGGTGGGGTCTCGCCGTTCACCTGGTCGATCAGCGCCGGTGCGCTGCCGGCAGGCCTGGCGCCGAGCGCAACCACGGGAAGCTCCATCAGCATCAGCGGCACGCCCTCCGCCACCGGACCTTACAGCTTCACGGTCAAGGTGGTCGACAGCAGCCCCACTCCGCAGGCGCAGACCCAGTCGTACTCCGGCACCATCACGGTTCCTCCACCAGCCATCACGTCGCTAACCTGCAGCGGCGGCGGCAACGGACCATCCACCGTCGGCGTCCGCTACGCCGACACGTGCACGGCTCCCAACGGGACAGCCCCCTTCGCCTGGTCGATCAGCGCCGGCGCGCTGCCCGCGGGGTTGACGCTGAATAGCTCAGCTTCCGCCACGGCGACCGTAAGCGGCACACCCACCGCCTCAGGACCCTTCAGTTACACACTGCAAGTTGCCGACAGCGCGAGCCCTGCTCCGCTGACTGGCACGCAAGTCTTCAGCGGATCGATTGCGCCGCCGGGTTCGCCCACGCTCACCGTGTCGCCGTCCAGTATCGCGTTCACGTACCGGCCGGACATGGGCCTCCCATCCACACAGAGCCTTTCGCTCTTCACCACCGGTACCTCGGGCACGTTCACAGTTTCGGTGAACGGAAGCTGGCTATCGGTGACGCCCCTCGGTGGACAGACGCCGGGAGTCCTCTCGCTGTCGGTGGTGAATGCGGCAGGCCTGTCGCCAGGAACCTACAACGCCCAAGTCACCATCACCCCGTTGAACGTCAACCCGCCATCGATGACCGTTCCGGTGACGCTCGTCGTCCAAGCGGTTCCCGCGCCGCAGTTGACGGTGGCGCAGAATCAGCTGGCGTACGGGCTGGCGCAAGGTAGCGCCCCGGTTCAGGCACAGTTCCTCGTAACGAATTCGGGCGGCGGCGTCCTCACGTTCACCACGGCCGTAAGCGGCTGCACTTGCGTGGCGGTCAGCACGTCATCGGGCCAGGCGACTCCCGGATCTCCGGCCTCGGTCGGCTACACGGTGAATCCAGTCGGCCTGCCTGCGTCGACCTACTACAGCCAGATCGTCATCAGCGCCTCGAACGGACAACAGGTCACGGTGCCGGTCACGATCGCCGTCAATTCGACGACCCAGTCCGTGGTGCTGACCCAAACCGGACTCTTGTTTGGAACGGTCGCGCAGGGCGCCGCGCCTCCATCGCAGTCGTTTGGCGTTTTCAATGCCGGGCAGGGAAGTATGAGCTTCAGCGTAACCACACAGACTCTCTCCGGAGCGTCTGCATGGCTAACGGCCGCTCCATCCAGCGGGAGTGTCGCGGCCGGCTCCATATTGACGCCCGTCACCGTGTCGGTGAATCCGGGCAATCTGCCCGTCGGACAATATTACGGGCTGGTGCAGGTGGCCGCGCCCAGCGCCGGCAATTCGCCGCAGGTTGTTTCCGTGTTGTTGAACATCGTGGATCCCAGCCAGGGAGCCGTGCTGGTGTCGCCTTTGGGCGCACTGATCGGCTCGCTGAGCGGAACGAATCTCAACGGGCCGGTGACGCTTTACAATCTGTCGAATCAGGCGCTGACCTATAGCTCCACGGTCAGCACCACCGATGGCGGAAACTGGCTGACGGTGAACCCTGCCTCCGGTACAGTTCCCGCCGCCGGCTCGACTCAAATCACCCTTGGGACGAATACGCCGTCATTGCCGCCGGGCACCGGCCAGGGCGTCGCGCGCTTCGGATTTTCGAATGGCATGCTGCAATCGGTCGCCGTCAGCTCGCTTTCGATCCCCGCGTCCTCCTCTGCCGGCGCGGTCGAGCCCGACGCGCAGAGCGGATGCGCCACCAGCAGCCTCGTTCCCACCCTCACCACGCTGGGCCCGGCGTTTACCGTCACCCAGTCGCAGCCGCAGACCCTCGCAATCAGCGTAGTCGACAATTGTCACAACCCAGCCCCCACGGCAGCCGTTGCGGCCAGCTTCAGCAGCGGAGACAAGCTGTCGCCGCCGTTGGTGAATCAGGGGAACGGCGTTTGGACCGGAACCTGGACGCCCAAGACTCCTGGATCGCAAGTCACCTTGTCGGTCGTGGCCCTGGAGGCACAAGGCCTGACCTTCTATAACGGACTGCTCCAATTGACCGGAACCGTGCAATCGGCGGCCACCTCGGACGCACCGGCACCCGCCGTGGCGCTGAACTCGGCCAATGTTTCGGCAAGTTCGCCCATATCGCCCGGTAGCTGGATCACCATTCTCGGCGATCGTCTGGCGAACGGCACGCAGGCAGCCAGCGGCACTTTCCCGCCGTTGCTGGTCGGGACCGCGGTGATGATCGGAAATACAGCTTTGCCGCTCGATTACGTCGGCCCCTCACAGGTCAACGCGCTGCTGCCTTTCAGCCTCACCCCGAATGCCCCGGTTTCGCTGACGGTCGAGAGAGCCGGAACCGTATCGGTGCCGATCGACGTCACCATCGCCGACGTCGGTCCGGCGATCTTTGCCACCAACGGCGCCGGAACCGGGCAGGGAGCGGTGGTCATCGCCAGCTCCGGAGTTTTAGCCGCGCCGGTGGGTGCATCCCCGGGTTCTCAACCGGTGGCGCGTAACGACTACCTGGCGATTTACTGCACCGGTCTCGGCGCGGTCAACAATACTCCCGCCGATGGAGCGCCCGCGCCCAGCACCAATCCTCTGGCGACAACTCTGGCCACCCCCACCGTGACCATCGGTGGCGTGCCGGCGACGGTCCTCTACTCGGGTCTCGCGCCGGGATTGGTCGGCCTGTACCAGGTCAACGTGCAAGTGCCGGCCAATGCTCCCACCGGCAGCGCGGTCAACCTCGCGATTACCGTCGGCAGCCTGACATCGAATACGGTTACCGTCGCGGTTCAATAGAGTGGGGCCCTCAATTTTGGCGGCCCCACAGGATAGTCGCCGCTCTGTTTCGAGCGTGGCGGCGGGACTGTCACGGCCGTTATCTCCTTTTAACTCTTGAGCCATCAAGGCGATAAAGATTATCGATTGGACCCCCGCGTGGTTATGCCGATAAGCTGAGTTTGTAGACAGGTTGTCGCCGTTTCCCTCGTCGAAACATTCACTGAGATGTGATTTCAGATTCCATTTCGACGGAGGGGCTGTGTTCATACGTGTCGCTTTTTTCATCCTTCTCGCGATCCCCGCGGTCGCGCAAATCATCACTTCGGTGCGTGGCGTCGTTGTCTCCGATGATCCTCTGGCGGGAAATCGTCTGGTCGTCAATTTGGCGGACTCGATTACGCACAAGGTGGTCGCTCGCTCCTTCGTCGGCGGCGATGGAAGCTTTGAGTTTCACAACCTGGCTCCGGGAACATACACCGCCGAACTGTCCGCTGCGGGTAGCGATCCGATCCTCAGCCTGACGGTAATTCTCAACACCACCGGCGACCGGATCGAGTTGCGGATTCCCGGGCGTGAGAATAAATCCGCAGGTCCGGCCGCGACCGTGTCCGCGCGCGAGTTGCGTCATCCCATGTCCGCCAAATCGAAACGAATGTTCGCGGACGCGCAGAAGGCTTCGGAGAAAGGCGAGTATCTCCAGGCGATCGAGATTCTGCGCGGCGCGCTCAACGACCCGGGCGCGGAGCCGTTCGCGCGCATGAATATCGGCGTCGCCTACCTCCGGTCGGGGCAAACGGCCGCGGCGCTGCCGGATCTAAGGGAAGCCGTTCGCCTGATGCCGGACGACGCCATGGCGCGAACCAACTTCGCTTACGCGCTCCTGTTGACCCACCGTATTGAAGAAGCCGAACCGGAAGCGCGGCGTGCTCTGCAATTAGACAAGAATAGTGCCAAGGCGCGATGGGTCCTCGGATCCATTCTCCTGGCCAAGGGAACGCTGGTCGAGGAAGGCGTGGAAGACCTCCGCTTCGCCAGCCGCGAAATACCCAAAGCCCGCGTGCAACTGGCGCAGTTTTACGAAAAGACCGGGCACAAAGACGAAGCGGTCAAGGAACTGCGCGCGTTTCTTCCGCAAGCGTCGGACCAGGATCGGGCCACGGTGGAGCGGTGGCTCTCGAAGCTGGCCGCGAAGTAAACTGGCTGCGCAGGGCCGTGACGGCGTGGCGCCGTCCAGCTCAAAAGGCACCGAATGACCGCTCCTGCGAGTCGCGGCTCCCTTAAAGCACTGAGAACAGGTATCGCTGAAACAGAGCCGCGACTCGCGGGAGCGGTCTTTTCGACTATTTCAGCACCTTGCTAGTAAAATGGCTTCATGCGGCTTGCGTTACTGCTGATCGTCACCGGTGCTGTGGCACTCGCCGATCTGACAGGCGTGTTTACCGGCGCGCTGGATCATCCGGCGATCGAATACTCGACGCGTCCGGTCGCCGATCCCGTCGCCGTTTTGAACCGGAAACTCGAGGCAGGCAAGCAGCTCGACTATGAGCCCGCGCACGGCTACCTGCGCGCGATCCTCGATGCCCTCGGGATTCCCGTCGAGTCTCAAATCACCGTCTTCGCCAAGTCCAGCTTTCAGCAGCACCTGATCAATCCTTCGAACGCCCGGGCGATTTATTTCAACGACCAGGTCGCCGTGGGCTGGGTGCGCGGCGGACCCTTTCTGGAGATCGCCTCCGTCGATCCGAGGCAAGGGGCTATTTTTTACGCGCTCAATCAGTTCTCGAACGCCAAGCCCAGGCTGACGCGGCGCGACGACTGCCTGACATGCCATGAGTCCTACGACACGCTGGGAGTGCCGGGAATGCTGCTGCGCAGCGTCTATCCGGCCGCGAACGGTTACGTGATCCGCGAACTGGGCAGCTATAACAGCGACCATCGCGTGCCCTTCGCGCATCGTTGGGGAGGCTGGTTCGTCACTGGAAAAACGGACGCTCTCTCGCACCTCGGCAACGCGGCGTTCAAGGCCGAGAATGAAGCCGAAACGATGGAAGGAAACTTCCAAGGCTATCTTTCACCGGGCAGCGATCTTGTCGCGCTGATGGTCTTCGATCACCAGATGCACATGATCAATCTGCTGACGCGCGTTGGTTGGGAGACGCGCTTCGCGCTGCACGAAAAAACGCTGACGCCGGAAAAACTGGCAGGAATGGCCAAGGAAATCGTCGATTATATGTTGTTCTTGGACGAGGCCCGGCTCAACTCGCCGGTTCAGGGAACGCTGGGGTTTGAGGAAAAATTCGCCGCCCAAGGGCCGTTCGATAAGCATGGCCGGTCCCTCCGGCAGTTCGATCTGAATCGGCGCATGATGCGCTATCCGTGCAGCTACATGATCTACTCGCCCCCCTTCGACGCGCTGCCGGAAGAGGCGCGCGCCGCGATTTATCAACGAATGTGGCAGGCGCTTTCCGAGCGCACCCCAGCCGAAGACCGGCGCGCGATCGTCGAGATTCTCAGGGACACGAAAAAGGATCTGCCGGCGTACTTCCTGTGACGATCCTGCTCTGGATTCGTGCGATCGTGCTGGGCTGGATTGTGCTGCTGGCAATCGCCTACGGGGTGGAGGCTCCGCTGCTGCGCTGGACCTCACCCTTATTGGGCGGGGAGTGGATCGCGACCGCGCACCTGGCATTCGACTGCCTCACGCTGGCCGCGGCGGGCTGGATGGCCGGCAGATTCAGCCGCCCTTATTCGATCCCCACCGCGGTCTTGTTTGCGGTCACCCTTTGCTTCTGGGATTTCGGCGATGTGATGGCGTTGAATGTCCCCTGGCTGCTGCGGCTGGTTTGGAATTCGTTTCACAACTCGCGCTATTTCGACTCGCTGGCCACCAGCGCCGAGACCTATGCGCTATTGTTCGGCTGCCTGATCGCAGGTGCGTCGTTGAGCAGGCCCCGGGACAAGCCGGTGTCGATTACGAGCTCGCTGTGAGCGCGGCCGCCTTCGCATCTTTCATGATGATCTGCCACGGCGCGTAGCCTCGGGCCGCGGAGTACGCGTCGTGTTCGATCGAAAAGGCCAGGTCGATCAAGGAGCCGGGTTGGAACTCGCCCGCGCGCTCGGCGAAATTCCAGGCCTTGGCTCTGAACGTCCGGCCTTGCGACTTCAATTTCACGAAGACGTGTTTCTCGTTCTTGACCTCGCACGCCGCGACTTCCAAATTCCGCGCCACGAAGATCGGAACCGGGTTGCCGAAGCCGAAGGGTGCCAGGCTCAGGATCTGGCTGACCGATGCATCGTCGATCTCGCGAAACTCGATTTCCGAATCGATCTCCACGGTCCTCACAAAATCCTCGGGCGTCAGCTTCGTCGCCGCGTGGGCGCGAAAACGCTCTCGAAACTCTTCGATGCGGTCCGAAGAGATGGTTAATCCTGCCGCCTGGCGATGGCCGCCGAACTTATTGAACAACTCGGGCATCGTTTCCAGCGCGTCGAGAAGGTGAAACGCCGGAATGCTGCGGCCGGAGCCCTGCGCGGCGCCATTTTCAATTCCCAGCACGAAGACCGGCCGGTGGTACCGCTCAACGACCCTGCTGGCCACGATGCCGACCACTCCGCGGTGCCAACCTTCGCCCGCAAACACCAGCGCGGCGTCCACATCCGTAACAATCTGTTCAATGCACTGCTTGAAAATCGTCTGGGTGATCTCGGCCTCGGTCTGCTGGCGATCTTTGTTGAGATCGTGAAGCTGCGACGCGATGGCGCGGGCTCGCTCCATGTCGTTGGTTGAAAACAGCTCGATGACGTCGCTGGCGCTAGCCATCCTACCGGCAGCGTTGATACGGGGCGCGACTCGGAACGCGATATCCCGTGCGCTGGGGATCGCTCCTTCCGCGAATTCGGAAACGTCGAGCAGCGCGCGAAGGCCAGGATTGCGCACCTCGCGCAGTCCTTCGAGGCCGCGCTTGACGATGACGCGATTTTCTCCCGTCAACGGCACCACGTCGGCCACCGTCGCGATCGCCACCAGCTTGAGGAACGATTCGATGAACGCGTCACGCTTCGGGTGATCGGCGAGAAGGGCCTGGATCAGTTTCAATGCGACGCCCGCGCCGCACAAATTTTTCTCCGGGTACCCGCAATCGGGCCGGTTGGGATTCAAAACCGCCAGCGCCGGGGGCAACTCCGCTTCGGGCAGGTGATGGTCGGTAACGATGACGTCGATGCCCAACTCCGACGCGGTGCGCACCACTTCGCCGGCGCGGATGCCGGTGTCGACGCTGATAATCAGCTTCACACCCCTCGCTGCCGCGTCCTCGACGACCTCGCTGCGCATCCCGTAGCCGTCGCGGAGGCGATGAGGGACGTGAAAAGTCACGGTCCCACCCAGCAGCTCGATTCCCTTTTTCAGAATGACGACGGAAGTGGTGCCGTCAACGTCGTAATCGCCATAAAGCAGGATGGGCTCTTTGTGTTCAATCGCCCGGCGGATGCGGGCGACCGCCTCCGGCAGGCTCTTCAGCAAATACGGATCGTTCAGATCGTCGAGCGAAGGCGCGAAGAAGCGGCGCGCTTCAACGAGATCATGATACCCCCGCGCCCACAGCACCCGGGCGGCGGGCGGGGCGAGCTTCAGCGCGCGCGCCAGGGCTGAGACGGCCAAGGGGTCGGAGGGGGCGATGGACCATTTCATCGTGGAGTTACCATCCCCTCCATTACTGTCGGGGTTCCATATCGGCCATGGAACCCCGACAGTAATGGAGGGGATTCTTAGTTCTTTGAAAAATACCCGCCGCCCAGCGGCGAATCGCCTTCGGATTTGTGCTGCGCATCGTCCACGCGATCGAGCAGGTCGTTCAAGTCGTCGAACCACTCCGTGCGCAAATCGAAAACATAAACGCGCGGCGCCATGTCGAAGGACAGCTCAATCTGGCACGTGAACCCCAGGTAGCCGCCCATTTCCTTGAGGCGCAGTTCGATGGCGCGGCGCTCTTCGCGCGGCAGATTGGCCGCTGCGGCGTGGTCCAGCGCGTCTTCCAGAATGTCGGCGTTGAATTCACGCGCGTGAATCGTTACCAGCTTCGCGCCGGCCGCCTCGGCCGCGGCCAGGAACATCTTGTAATCGGGGTAGCGGTCCGTGTCCCAATAAACGGGCGCGGACGTATCTGCCGCACGGGGATGGCTGTGAAAAACGATGATGCCATGCGTCTCGAGGTAGCTCTCGATTTCAGACAGGAGGGAGTCCAGGTTTAATTTCACGTGTTTAACTTCATTTCGTCACTATAAGGATGTCATGAGGACCGGCCATGTCGCGGGCCGACGGCGTCACAATGGTTTTCGGTCCGATAAAAATTTTCTTCGATTGCGCGATTGCCTTGCGCACGTCGTCTTCGCAGACGAAGTCGACGATGGCCGGCGCGGGCGGCGGAATAGGAGACTCCTGCTTCGGCGCGTTCCCGCGGGCAGCCAGGAATCGCTCGACGGCGGCGACGATTTGCGCCCGGTCGATACTTTTCGGATCGAGTTCATCTGCCATGGGGGTTCGATCGACAGCATACGCCAGACGCTTGATGTTGATCAAGTGCAGGGGGCTGATGTTGTCGCTGGTCGAATTGCCGGCGATCGCGCCGCAGCCGAGCGTCATGGCCGGAAACAGGTTCGTGGAGATCCCGGTGGAGCCTTTGGGCGTCGGCGAATTGGCGATCACGCGGTAGGCCGGCATGCGTAGCGCGAAGTTCCTGATGCGCGCGTCGTCGGTCGCGTAGATGCCGCAGGTATGGCCCAGGCCGGCGAATTTCAGCACGGCCTCGCAAGCGTCCAGCGCGGCGGCGAAATCCTGGACAAAGTACAGCGACAGCACCGGCGAGAGCTTTTCGGCCGACAAGGGATGCTCTTTGCCGATGCCTTCCAGTTCCACGGTGAGGATGCTGGTGTCCGCGGGAACCTCAAATCCCGCCATCCTGGCGATTTTTTCCGGCGACTGGCCGACGCAATCGGGATTGATCCCGAAATTTTTCGTGATCAGCAGCCGGGCGAGCGCGGCGGTCTGCGGGATATCGCAACGATGCGCGCGATTCGCCTTCAGAGCCGCCAGAATCGACTCGCGCAGCGATTTCTCGGCCACCAGCGTCTGTTCGCTGGAACAGAGCGTCCCATAATCGAAGGACTTCCCTTCCACGATTTTCGCGATCGCATCGGGAATGTTCGCGGAAATATCCACCAGCACCGGGACATTGCCGGGGCCGACGCCGTACGCAGGTTTGCCGCTCGAATACGCCGCGCGCACGATGCCCGCGCCGCCGGTCGAGAGAATCACCGCTGTCCGGCGGTGGCGCATCAGTTCGGTGGTGCCTTCGATGGTGGATACCGTCAGGCATTGGATCAGCCCTTCGGGCGCGCCGGCCTTTACCGCGGCTTCGGTCAGAATCGAAACCGTTTCGCAAGTGCAGGCGCGGGCGCGCGGATGCGGTGCGAGCACGATCCCGTTTCCCGATTTCAATGCAATGAGCGTTTTGTAAATCGCTGTCGAAGTCGGGTTCGTCGTGGGCAGAATCGCCGCGACCACGCCCATGGGGACGCCGATCTCGACAATTTTTTCTTCCGGAATTTCGCGCAGCACGCCCAAAGTCTTCATGCCGCGCATGCGCCGCGCGAGAACGTCCGCTGCCAGCATGTTCTTCGCGAATTTGTCGCGTGCGTTGCCGTAGCCTGTTTCTTCTACCGCCCGCTCCGCCAGCCGCTGGGCATTCGCGCGCGCCGCGGCGGCCATCGCTTCGACGAGAACGTCGGCGTGGGATTGGGAGACGGACCGGTAGCGGGTCCAGGCGGCGTAGGCGAGATTTACCTTGGCGCGGACCTCTTGTATCGAAATGAGGTCTTGATCCTGCAACGGAGTCGTTTACTTCTTGGCGCCGGGAAGAATCTTTTCGATATCGCTATGCGGAGCCGGGATCACGTGGACAGCCACCAGTTCTCCCACCCGCCGGGCGGCCGCGGCGCCGGCATCGGTGGCCGCTTTTACCGCGCCAACGTCCCCGCGAACGGTCACCGTGACCAGCCCGGAGCCGATGTACTCTTTTCCGGTGAGCACCACTTTGGCGGTCTTCACCATGGCGTCGGCGGCTTCAATCGCGCCAATCAGACCTTTGGTCTCCACCATTCCCAGGGCTTCCATACAGGCCTCCTCAAATCTCGAAACCGAACATACCAAACTAACATAAGACGGGCCCAACATATTGAAAATACGTTCGTTTACAAAAAACTGGGCGGGTGTGTCATCCTTAGGAGCGGAACGAACGTCTTGTGCTGAATGGCGATTGTCGTTGCGGTAGGTGTTTGAAACTACAGGTGTAACCTCTACCCCGTCCGAGGCCATCATTACTACGTACGTTTCGTAACGTCTGACTTGAAACTCAGTAGGGAGAAAAGAAATGAAGAAACTGATATCTCTGTGCGCGCTGTTTGCGCTCACCACGGTAATGGCCTTGGCGGCCGATATAACGGGCACTTGGAAAGGCGAAGCCAACCCGAACGGAAAGGGCGGACCCCCGACCTTTATGCTGAAGCAGGCCGGTTCGGCGCTGACGGGCACCACCACGGGCCGCGGCGGCGACGTCGAGATTTCGAAGGGTAAGGTCGACGGCGACAAGGTCTACTTTGAGGTCACTCGCGACATGGGCGGCAATTCGGTCACGACCAAGTATTCGGGTACCGTCTCCGGCACCACGATGAAGCTCACCATGGAGAGCGCTCGCGGCACCCGCGACATGACGCTCACCAAGCAGTAAATTCGTTCGACATTAAAACACCGCGCCGGTTAGAGGGGGTTCGTCATTCTTAACGTGAAAAATCTCGTGCTGGCCGGCGTGTGTGTCTCGGCTTGTTTGTTTCAGCAAATTGCGTTGGCCCAATCCGGCACTGTTAAGGCCGAAAATCAGGCCATTCCCGGCGCAACGGTGAAGGCTGTGCAAGGCGATAAGGCGCTCAGCACCTTGACCGATGATAATGGAGCGTTTCAGATTGACGGCATGACGCCAGGGGCCTGGATCGTCACCGTCGAGATGTTTGGATTTACGACCGCGCGCAAAGAAGTCACCATCGGCACGTCCCCTTCCAAAATCGATTTCACGCTGGCGCTGCGAGACCGCTCGCAATTCGGGCGAGGCCCGGGCGGAGGACGCGGCGGTGCGCAAGGCGGCGACGCCGAAGGTCCTACGATCGATATGTCAGCCGCGCCGGAGGCTTCTCAAACCCTGGCGCTTCCTGGCGCCGATGCCGCCAACGAATCGCTGATCGCGCAGGGCAGCATGAGCGCCGGCGTGACCACCAGCTCGGGCGATTTTCGTCCTGACGATGGTCCCGGTTTCGGTCGCGGCGGCGGATTTGGCGGACCAGGCGGCCTGGGTGGTCCGGGAGGAATGGGTGGCGATCCGCAGATGGCCGGCGGACCAGGTGGTCCCGGCGGCGGATTTGGCGGCGGCGGACGGGGCGGAGGCGGCGGCGGTGGTG
>Ga0182030_10000581_pt1 | contig 70059 bp, 65 predicted proteins | sample 812S3MmetaG_FD_121299 | JGI IMG/M metagenome (GOLD analysis project Ga0182030, IMG submission 121299) | Permafrost microbial communities from Stordalen Mire, Sweden - 812S3M metaG (Illumina Assembly) | ecosystem: Environmental > Terrestrial > Soil > Wetlands > Permafrost | place: Sweden...
GAGATGATGTTCGCTCCGGGTTGCCGTTGGATATTCAAGATCACCGCGGGAGTCTGGTTCATCCACGCGGCCTGCCGCACATTCTCGGTGTCGTCGAGAATCTGGGCGACGTCGGTCAGTTGGATCGGAGCACCGTTCTTATATGCGATGATGAGCGCCGCGTAGTCGCTGCTGGAGAGCAACTGGTCATTGGCTCCAATCTGGTAACCCTGCAGCGCTCCGTCGAAGTTCCCCTTCGCCTGATTGACATTAGCGGCGACGATCGCGGTCCGCAGAACCTCAAGATTGAGACCGTAAGAGGCCATCGCAGTGGGATTCGCCTGAATCCTGACCGCCGGCTTCTGCCCGCCGCTGATGCTCACCAGACCGACCCCCGGCAACTGCGACATTTTCGGGGCCAGCCGGGTGTCGGCAAGATCCTCCACTTTCGACAAGGGAAGTTCCGTGGAAGTCAGAGCGAGCGTCAGAATCGGCGTATCGGCCGGGTTGGTTTTACTGTAAATCGGAGGGGCGGGCAGGTCTGCCGGGAGGTATGTGCCCGAGGCGTTGATGGATTGCTGGACTTCCTGTTCGGCCACGTCAATACTTAGACTGAGGCTGAATTGCAGCGTGATTACCGAGCTCCCGTCGGAGCTGGTAGAGGTCATCTGCTGAAGTCCGGGCACTTGGCCGAATTGACGTTCGAGCGGTGCGGTCACTGAGGACGCCATCACGTCCGGACTGGCGCCGGGATAGAATGTCGTCACCTGAATGATCGGGTAATCCACCTCCGGTAACGCCGAAACCGGTAGCTGCGTGTACCCCACCGCGCCTGCCAGCAGGATGCCCACCATGAGCATCGTCGTGGCTACCGGACGTTCAATGAATATGCGCGAGGGATTCATGGCAGCTTACTTGGGGAACTGCGTCGCATTCCAGCCTCCGCCCAACCCTTCGATCAGCAGCACGCTTGCCGACAGGCGGCGATTCAACAGAATAATCGCGGTAACGTCGGCGTTGAGGAGCGTCGCCTGCGCGGTGATGACCGCGAGATAATCCACCGTCCCGGACCGGTACTGCACCGTCGAGATTTCGAGAGCGCGATTGGCGGCCTGGATGGTTTGCTGTACCTTGTCCGCCTCCGCCGCTAAGATGCGCAGCGCGGCCAGGTTGTCTTCCACCTGTTGCATCGCCGTCAACGCGGTCTCCCGATAGGCGGCCACGGTCGCATCATAGGCGGCCTGCTGTTCCGCCACCACTGCGCGGCGGCGCCCGGCATCGAAAAGAGTGTCCGCCAGTTGCGCCCCCACCGACCAAAAGCGGCTGGGCCAGGTGAACCATTTGGCAAGGCTGGAACTTTCCAGGCCGCCGCCCCCGGTCAAGCTCAGGCTGGGATAGAAGGCCGCTATGGCGATTCCAATCTGCTCGTTCGCGGCAGCCACCTGACGCTCGGCGCTGGCGATGTCCGGCCTTCGTTCCAATAGCTCTGAGGGAACGCCCAGCGGCACCGGGGGCGGCAGCGTATTCAAACTGGCGGCCGGAATGGTGAGCTCCGCCGGTGCTTTGCCGATCAGGATAGCGATGGCATGCTCGAAGGCCGCGCGCTCCACGCCGAGATCCATCAACTGCGACTGGATGGCATACAGTTGCGTCTCTGCCTGGGCAACGTCCAGATCGGAGGCAACTCCGGCGGAGACCCGGTTCCCTGTCAGCGTGACGTATTCTTTGTAGGATGCCTCGGTGCGGGTGAGCAACTCCGCTTCTCCGTCGTTACCGTGAAGGCCGAAGTAGTCTTGCGCCAGTTCGGCCTGGTAGAGCAGGCGGGCATTTCCCACGTTGGCAGCTAAGGACTGGGCAGTGGCGGCGCTCGCCGTCACGCCGCGACGAATGTTTCCCCATAGGTCCGGTTCCCACGAAATGTTCACCGGCAGAGTGAAGCTCTTCCGGCTGCCCGATGCCGCCGAGGTGCTTGTGGAGTTCGCGCCTCCCGAGAAACTGGCTGCCGGGTCGGTGGTTACGGTAGGAGACAATGCGGCGCGAGCCACGCCGACCGCGGCCTTGGCTTGCCGGTATTGCGCCTCGGCCTGCAGGACATTCTGGTTGGAAACATTCACCTGCTCCTCAAGCGCATTCAGGGCTGCGTCGTTATACAGTTCCCACCATCGGCCTTTCGAGTATGCGTCGCCAGGCTGCGATTGCTTCCAGCCGGCGTCCTCCGCTTCCTTGAAATTCAATGGCGGCTGTTCCTTGAACGCCGGCGGCGCCGCGGCCGTAGGCCGTTTGTAATTCGGCCCCACCGCGCATCCGGCCAATGTCAACGCCAGTGTGAGCAGCGCTATAGCCTGGAAGTGCGCGGACAGGTTCATTTGGTCTTGGTGCCCTTCTTGACCGAAGAGTTGGCTGCTGGGAGGGGCTTGGCCGGGCTGTTCTGCGTGCTGACTTTACTTCCCGCCTGCAGTTTATCGACACCGGTCATGACCACTACCTCGTCCGGCGCCAACCCAGAGGTGACTTCGGAGTCGGTGCCTTCCGTAGTCCCGATGACAATCGGACGCACGGTCACTTTGGAATCCGCGCCCACCACGTACACATAAGTCGCTTGTGAGTTGCGTTGCACCGCGGCGGTCGGCACCAGGGTTACCCCACGCTTCTCCTGTACCAGCAGTTTCGCGTTTACGAACTGGTTGGGATACAGCGTTCCTTTCGGATTCTGGAATGTCGCTCTCAGCTTGAGTGTGCCGGTGGTTGGATCCACCTGATTATCGAGGGTGGTCAGCCACCCTTGCGCCAGCTTGGTGGTGGCGGCGCGGTCGTATGCGTCCACTTCGAGCTTCTGTCCGGCGGCCATCTTCTGGACCACCACCTGCAGCTGATCCTCGGAGATCGTGAAGATGGCGCTGATGGGATCCATCTGAGTGATGATCAGTAATCCGGTGGTGTCGGCAGTCTGCACGATATTCCCCGCGTCCACCAGCCGCAACCCAATGCGCCCCGCCACCGGCGCTGCAATCTTGCAGTAGGCCAGATTGACCTTGGCGCTTTGGATTTGGCCCTCGTCGAGTTTCACCACTCCCTCGTCCTGGTGCACAGTTGCCTGTTGCGTGGCCAGTTGTTGCTCCGGGCCGGCCTTTTGCGCTACTAACTGTTGATACCGGACCAGATCGATCCGGGCATTCTCCAGCGAGGCCTGATCCCTCATCAGTTGCCCTTGGGCCTGCGTTAATGCCGCCTGATAGGGTCCGTCGTCAATTTCTGCTAACAGAGCACCCTGCTGAACTGTGTCGCCTTCGCGATAGCGAACGTTCATCAGTTGCCCGTCCACCCGGGTTCGAACCGTGACCGTCGCTAGCGGCGTGACTGCCCCAAGTCCGGAGTAATATACCCCGATGTCCCCCTTGCGCGATGTCGCCGTCACCACCGGTATGGGAGGAGGGCCAGCAGCGGCAGCCTTCGCCGCAGCCGCGGCGGCATTTGCGCTGGTGATCTTCAACCACACCACATACCCGCCGATGCCGAGCACCAGGACAGCGCCTATCCACAGCCACAACTTGCGCCGTTTGGGGGAAGCCGGCGCGGCCTTGTCGACAGCCTTTGGCCCAGGCGCTGACGGGACCGCTGCCGGCTGCCGTGTTTGGAGAGCTCCTTCCGTCGGTGTCGGTGAACTATCGGGCATAATTTGGAAAAGTGCAGAAGCTGCACCCCGAAGTGAGGGAGTTGCCGCCGCCTAAAACCGTCAGGCTAATCAGAGCCGGACATCCGCTGAGTCCTGCATGTGGAGTTACTCCTTGATTACCCAACAGCCATAACCAACAGCACGCGTCTGGCCAGTGCGCCTGGAGCGGATGGGGGCCAATGAACGGATTCGGCGCCTCGCGTGCAAGGCACAGCCGATAGGGATACCTTGCCTTGCCGGCGGTCTCCGCGCGAATCCCGCTTGCGCTTCTACCCGCTTCGGCGCGGCTATATTTCGCACGGCGGAATCTCTCGGGCCACAGACAAGAACTCGGTCTGGTGCTGTGCGTGCAATGGCAACAGTCTGTGGACCCGCCCAAGGGATCTTAGTCGCCAAGTGCGGGGCTGGCCATCCTGGGCCGGAAACGTGCGGTGAATCGCCGCGGAGTCGCAAGTCCGCAGACGTAACATCTGCATTTCGGAGTGCACGATTGAGAGGATTCCAGATGGATAACGAAACTTCTGAACAAAACGATTCGAAAGTCTATCTGATCGGAGGGGGCATCGCCTCGCTGGCGGCAGCCGCCTTCCTCATCCGGGACGCTAAAGTTCCAGGCCGGAATATTGTCATTCTAGAGCAACTGGACCGGTTGGGCGGCAGCCTCGACGGCGCCGGATCGGCCGAGGAGGGTTATGTTCTCCGCGGAGGAAGAATGATCGAGAGCAAATATGTCTGCACGTACGATCTCTTCTCGTCGATCCCCACTCTGGACGGCGCCAAGACCGTCACCCAGGAGATCTTTGACTGGAATAAGCTCATGCAGACCTCGTCGAAGTGCCGCCTGGTGCGTGCGGGGCGTAGAATCGAAGCTCCCGAATATGGGCTCGGCGAAGAGCACATCCAAGGCCTGGAGCGCGTGGCCGTGGAACCGGAAGCGATGCTCGGCAACAGCAGCATCGCAGACCAGTTCCGCCCTTCTTTCTTTGAGACGAATTTTTGGATGATGTGGTGTACCACCTTTGCATTTCAGCCCTGGCATAGCGCGGTGGAATTCAAGCGATACCTTCTGCGATTTACGCACATGGTCGCCGGTTTCAACCGATTGCACGGGATCATGCGCACCGTCTACAACCAGTACGACTCACTGGTCCGTCCGCTGCGGAAATGGCTGGCGGAGCGCGGCGTGCAATTCGAGTTGAATGTTCGGGTCACCGATCTGGCCCTGCGAGAGGACGCCGGCAAGAAAAGAGTCGACCGCATCTTGTACAAGCGCAGGGGCGTCTCCGATGAAGTCAAGGTTGGCAACAACGACTATGTCATCGTCACTCTAGGTTCCATGACGGATGCCTCCAGTCTCGGCTCCATGGACTGCGCCCCGGTGCTCAACGGCAAGACCGATGGAGGCGCTTGGACACTGTGGGAGAAGATCGCGGCCGGCAGACCCGAATTCGGGCGCCCTTGTGCGTTCAGCGATCGAGTCGATCAATCTAAGTGGATTTCATTCACGGCGACACTGCGCGACCCGAGTTTCTTCCGGCTGGTCCGCGATTTCACCGGTAACGTCCCCGGAGAAGGCGGATTGATCACCTTCGCCGATTCACCATGGCTGGCCTCCATCGTATTGCCACATCAACCGCACTTCATAGGACAGGCCGAAGATGTCGAAGTCTTCTGGGGCTACGGTCTGCATGTCGACAGGCTTGGCGACTTCGTGAAGAAACCAATGTCGGCGTGTACCGGCCGGGAGATTCTGACCGAGATTCTGGGCCATCTCCACATAAAACAGGAAGCAGCGCAAATCCTCAAGACATCGATCTGCATTCCCTGCATGATGCCATTCATCACCAGCCAGTTCTTAACGCGGGAGAAAGGCGACCGTCCGCAAGTAGTTCCGTCAGGCACGGCAAATCTGGCTTTCACCGGGCAGTTCTGCGAACTTCCCAGCGACGTCGTGTTCACAGTGGAATACTCCATCCGCAGCGCGGCCACGGCTGTCTATAGCTTGTTTGAATTGGAGCGCGAACCACCAGCCGTCTACAAAGGACAATACGACCCGCGCGTTTTATTTAAAGCTTTCAAGACTCTGCACGAAATGACGGTTTGACCGGGGAGCCTGTGGATCTAACCCGGCTGTGCCTGGTTCGCGGCGTGACCGGCCTGCGTACCTTTGAAGATGCGCTTTTTCTCGCCGTCCCTTACTTCAAACTCAGTCCCCCATCCACAGCCATAATCTGCCCCGTGACAAAGTTGCTGGCCTTCAGAAAAAAAACCACCGCCTCGGCGATTTCCGCGGGCGTGCCGCCCCGGCCGGCTGGCGTCGCTTCAATCATCCGCTCGCCGCGCTTATCGATGTCTTCAAACGGAATTACGCCCGGCGCCACCGAGTTTACGGTGATTCCCGGCGCGAACGCTTTGGCCAGCGCTTTCGTCAGCATGATCGCGCCGGCCTTCGAAGAGCAGTAGTGCGCGTGCTCCGCCCAGGGACGGATGCCGCCCAGCGAACTGATGTTGACGATCCGCCCGCCGCCCGTCTTCTTCATCAGCCGCGCGCCCTGTTGGCAGCAGAAGAAGACCGCCTTCAGGTTCACCTGGTGGATGAAGTCCCAATCTTTCTCGGTGATGTCGAGCGCGTCGATGCGCGTGAAGCGGGCTGCGTTGTTCACCAGCCCATCCAGGCGGCCCATGCGGGCTTCCACGTCGCCGAACATGCGTTGAATAGCGTCGACGCTTTCCAGATCCGCGCGGAACAACTCGGCGCCGCCGCATTCATCGGCCGTGTGCATGGCTTCTTTTTCCGAATGGTTGTAGTGAATGGCCACGCGCGCGCCTTCCGCAGCCAGGCGCAGCGCAATGCCGCGTCCGATGCGCTTGGCCGCGCCGGTGACCAGTACCACCTGGCCTGCCAGGCTAGACGTTGGGCTCGCCATGAATCTCAATCTCCTCCGGGTCTATGCCTTCCCGCGCCGGTTCGGGCAGCCGGCCCGTGGCATTGGCCCAACCCCAGAATATCGCGGTAGTGGAGCTCAGCGCGCCGGCAATGGTGCCGATGGTCCGCGGATCCCAGTATTGCGAGGCCACACCCGCACCCAGCATGGAGAGCATCATCACACTCCACGTGGTGGTTTCCATAGTGGCGAAGACGCGGCCCCGGAACGCGTTGGGCACCGAACGCAGCAGGTACGACATATTCATCACCGAACTGAAACCCACGCCGGCCCGCGACAGCGCGATGAAGATCAGCGACGCATAGAAACTGCGCGTCTGGCTGAAGATGATATAAGACCCGCCGTGTACGATGTAGCAAATCACAATCGACCGCTTGTAATTCTCAAAGGACAGCATGCGGCCGAAGCGATAAGCGCCGGCTCCGCCGATCAACAGCCCCACGCCCGCGCAGCCCCAGATCAGACCCAGCCCATAGGGTCCGCGGTTGAAAACCAGTTCGCCGAAAATGCTGAATAGGATCTGTGCCGCACCGCCGCCCGTTGCCCATCCCACGTTGACCATTGCCAGCCCCAGGATCAGCGGCACGGAGCGCATATAGCGCAAGCCTTCCGCATATTCGTGCCACGGGCGAACCACGTCGCTTTCCGTCAGTGAGCGGTCGGGAGGACGGAACCCGCGGCCCGGCAGGAAGAGCCGCGAAATGCATAAAGCCGAGAAGACAAATGATAGCGAGTTGAGGAAGAATGCCAGCGGATAGCCGAAGTGCGCCATCACGCCGCCCAGGAAAGCCCCGATGGCCAGCGTGGTCCACTGCGTCGTCTGCGTCAGCGAATTGGCCGTGTGGAGCTCGTCCTTCGTCGCGATGGAAGGCAGAATGGAGGACCGTCCGCTGCTGAAGAACGGCGATGCCAGCATCAGCAGCGCGCTCAACACGTACAGCAGCCACGTGGAATGGCCCTTCACCGTGAGGATGAAAGCCAGCGCCACCGCCGCGCGGATCAGGTCGCTCGCAATCATGATACGCTTGCGGTCGAAACGGTCCAGCGTGACGCCGGCCAGCGGCCCTGCCATCACGGCGGGAATGGCGCGCGCCAACAGCACGCCGCTCACTACCAGTCCGGACCTGGTGGTGGCCACCGCCAGACTGAACACCGCGATGTTGTTGAAGTGGTCGCCAATCTCGCTCACCACTTGCCCCATCCACGTGTAGCGGTAGTTGCGATTCTCGCGCAGCAGGGAAACGAAGGCGTTCACCGCGCCCGCTCCGTGATGGAGATGCCGCCAAAGATCACCGCGCCCGATAGCACCAGCGCCAGAGACACCTGTTCGTGCAGAAGGAACACGCCGAACACGATGGCAAGCAGCGGCTGCAGGTAAGAGAAAGTCGCCAGGCGCGAGGCCTCCATTCGGGCCAGCGCATAGTAATAGATCAGGTAGCAGATCACCGAAGGCAATAGCGCCATGTAAAAGAGGCCCGCCCAGGCCGAAAACGGAACGGCGCTGAAGTCGAAGCCGCCCGATTGCCACAGCGTCACCGGCGACATCAATAGCGCGCCGCCGGCATACGCGAACGTATTCACCGTGACGGTTCCGTACCGGTTGGCGGCCGGTTTGCCGATCACCGTAAAGATCGAAAAAGCGATGGCCCCGCAAAATGTCAGCGCGTCTCCCGCCAGCGTTGCCTCACCGCCCGGGCGCGTGTCGAAAATACGGAGCAGCGCCACTCCCGTCAGCGCCACCAGCACGCCGGTCAGTTTCGGCGCTGTCAGCCGTTCCAGTCCCCGTGCGCTGGCCAGCAGCAGCACAATGATTGGTGAGAGGTTGGCCAGAATCGAGGAATGCGCCACGCTCGTGCGGCTCAGTCCAAGCACGAACAGGAATTGGTTCAGGGCCACTCCAAACACGCCGATCGCCACCAGCAGGGGCACGTCCTGCATCGTCCACAAGGGCGAATTCCGCTGCCGCCGCTCCCACCAGTAAAGCGGAAGAATCATCACGCCCGCCACGGAGATCCGCAGGCCGTATAGCAACACCGGGGGGAACGCCCGCAGGGCGATCTTGCCGGCGATGTAGTTGCCGGTCCACCCCAGAATCATCAGGGCGATGAGTGCATACAGGCCGGTGCCGCTTTCGAAGATTCCGCGGGCCGCACCGGTTTCTTGAGCCGGCCCGGCCGCCGGGCCTGGAGACCGATTCGCCGCTACCCGCGTCACTTTCCGATCGACTCCTCGCGCACCGTGATGCTGCGGATGAAATCGTGATCCAGCGCATAGCCGAAGCCCGGCTCGTCGCGGATCGCGATGGTGCCCAGCGGAGTGGTTTCCACGGCCGGTTGGATGATGTCCCGCTTCCAGTAGCGGCTGCTGGCGGAGACGTCCCCGGGCAGCACGAAGTTCGGTAGCGTCGCCAGTGCGATATTGTGCGCGCGCCCAATGCCGGCTTCCAGCATGCCGCCGCACCACACCGGAATCCGGGCGGCCTCGGCCACATCGTGCAGGCGCTTGGCTTCCGCAAAGCCCGCCACGCGGCCCAGTTTGATATTGATGATGCCGCAGGCGTGCAGTTGGATGGCCTGCTCGGCGTGGTGCGCCGTGCGGATGCACTCGTCCAGGCAAATCGGCGTCTGGATCCGGGCCTGCAGTTCGGCGTGGTCGATGATGTCGTCGTGGCTCAAAGGCTGCTCAATCATCATCAGGTAAAAGTCGTCCAGCTTCTTCAGGTGATCGATGTCGGCCAGCGTGTAGGCCGAATTGGCGTCCACCATCAGCTTGATGGAGGGAAAATGCTCGCGCACCCGGCGGACATCCTCCACGTCGCGGCCCGGTTTGATCTTCATCTTGATGCGCTGGTAGCCGGCCCCGAGTTCCCGCTCGATCTTTTCGATCAGCTGCTCCACGGTGTCCTGAATCCCCATGGAAACGCCGCAAGGAATTTCGCGCCGCGCACCGCCGCCAATCTTCTTCCAGAGCGGCACGCCTTCCAGGCGCGCCGCCAGATCCCACACGGCCGTCTCCAGGCCCCCGCGCGCCATGTTGTGTCCGCGGATGTGGGCCGTAAGCGGGTAGACGTCCTCGGCGCTGCGCAAGTCGCGGCCCAGCACGCGCGGCGCTGCGTAATCGCGCAGAATTATCCAGGCCGATTCGGTCCACTCTTCGTTATAGAAAGGGTTTTCGCCGGCCGTCACTTCGCCCCAGCCGGAGACGCCATCGCCGTGCGCCTCCACCAGGATCATGTGGCGCTCGTACGTGCGGCCGAAACTGGTTTCGAAGAAGTGTACCAGCGGCAGGCGAATCTGGCGAAGAGTCACGCGTTCGAGTTTCACGACCAGGGCTCCAGTAAGTAAGTTCCTTCGGTTTCTCCGCGCTCAAATCCCGTGGCTGCCAGCCCCAGCTCAAAAGCGCGGCTGAGCTTGTCGCCGTTGGCCTGCTGGATGGCGCGCGCGCGTTCCGGGTTCGTGCTGCGGATCCGCGCGATGTCTGCCGGATAACTGACTCGCTCCAGCGCCGTCACGCTGTGCGGCTCACCGGCCAGAATCTGCCTCACGCGCGGCGAATCAATCCACCATTCCGCGTAACACCGGTCGGTGGGCAGGCCGCCATGCAGCGGGCTGGCCGTGTGGCCGTACTGGTTCCGGTTGTAGCGCCGCACCACCGCGCCCAGCTTTTCGATGTTCAGAAAGGCGTTCTTCAACTCCATGGGGTCGAAGGTCCATTCGATCAGAGCGATGCCGCGCGCCAGGGCGTCCTCACGCTGCCGCAGCTTCAGCCGCCGCCCCACCCCGCTGTTCCGGTAATCCGGCAGCACGCCCAGCATGTGGCTGTGCAGATAGCTCCGGCCCTCCGGCTTGATGCCGGGAATCGCAAAACAGAACGCGATCATCTCCGTGCCGTCGTACCCGCCAAAGACGTGCCCGCCGATCTTGCTCACCACCACCAGGAAGCGAACCGGCAGCAATTCCACGTCGGGAAAACCCCAGATGGTGCGCTGTAGCCGGACCACGTCTTCGAATTCGGCATGTCGGAAGAGCTGGCGAATTTCGATCACCGTTTGGCCTGCTGCCACAGCTCCTCCATTTCAGCGATGTTGGATTCTTCCGGTTTGCGGCCCCGCTCCGCCAGCGCGCGTTCAATGTAGCCGAAGCGTTGGCGGAATTTGGCGTTGGTGCGCCGCAGCGCCTGTTCCGGATCCACCTTGACGAAGCGCGCCAGGTTCACAATCACGAACAGGATGTCGCCCAGTTCGCCTTCCATCTCCGGCGCGGAGCCATTCTGCCGAGCCTGCTGGAACTCCGCTAGCTCTTCCTGCAGCTTGTCGAGCACCTGTTCCGCGTTCTCCCAATCGAAGCCCGCGCCGGCCGCGCGCGAAGCAATCTGCTGCGCCTCCACCAGCGCCGGCAGCGCGCGCGGAACCGGAGCCAGCAGGCTTTCGTCGCCCTTGCCCTGGTCCTTTTTCTCGGTCGCCTTCACTTGTCCCCAAATGCGCTTCACATCGCCGGCAGTCTCGGCGGTCTGGTCGCCGAAGATGTGCGGATGCCGCCGGACCAGTTTTTCGTTGATCGCATTGAGCGCATCGTCGATGCCAAAGAGTTTCTCTTCGGCAGCCATTTGCGCGAAGAACACCGCCTGCAGCATAAAGTCGCCGAGCTCTTCGGCCAGTTCATCCCAGGCGCGCCGGTCCACCGCATCCAGCACTTCATAAGTTTCTTCCAGCGTGAACGGCTTGATGGAATCGAAAGTCTGCTCGCGGTCCCACGGACAGCCGCCGGGCGCACGCAAGCGCGCCATGATATCCACCAATGCCTGAAATCTTTCGCCGGTTGTACTTGGGTTTTCCATTGTGAAAAGGAGAGCGGTTCCCTCAATTTAACATGCGGAGCTTGACGCCAGCGTGCCGTGCTGCGTGAAGTTCCGCATCAAGAGAACACCGCGCCCGATGATATGCTTTGAAATACTATGCGACGCTTCCTATTGTTGCGGCCGCCTTCTTGGCCGCGCTTTCCGCGCAGAAGTGTGAGCCTAAGTATTAGTCTCCGCTCGAGTGGCGCATGATAGCGGCGACAACTGGGACCCTCTGACAGTCGGGATCCCGCCGGGCGCTCAGGGACTGGGACGAATCGGTATCGGCATTGCACCCAGAGACGGTACTCGCATCTACGCATTGGTCGATGTGACCGGCGGCGGCCGTGCTTCCACTGCTGGCGCGGGTGCGGGGGCTCTATCGCTCTGACCACGCCGGCGCCACATGGAAGAAGGTGAATAGCGGCCCGCTCCCAGACAGTGAGGTGCCCGTCTCCGCACTCTACATCGAGTCGCCGCTATCGGACGATCTCATGCTACCCGCCGGAAGTTATACCGTGAGGCTCATGGTAAACGGGCAAACTCCCTTGTTAGTCAAGCCAGACCCGCGGTCTGAGCCGCGACAGTAAGGGAACGCTAACCCGCGGGGCACGCTCGTAAAACAACAGACCATCCCGTCAAAGCACAAAGCCTCGGTTTACTGGCCCGCTGCCCAATTCGTGACTAGGTTGTATGCATTGATGGTTCCAATGCCCGTGGCGAAATTCCAGCCCGTGCCGGAGCTGTATGCCGGAACGTAGGTAGCGCTGTTCGTTGTAAGCGCTCCGTTGTCCGAGACCACGGTGTGGCGGCCGCTTCTCACAGCCGAGGCCGTGGACCCAAAGCAGTTCTGGTTTCCCGCGCAATTGACGCTGTTGTCGCCCTGCGTGACGTTGTAGAAAACGCAACTGCTACCGGCGGCTTTCCCGTTAGCCGACTTACAGCTGGCAGAGCCTGCCCCACCATATTCGCTCGCAGCCAGCTTGTAGTAAACGTAGTTGGGATTGCCTTGCGCGCTGCCCGTGTGCTGGTTGACCAGCGCCTGAATGCCTGCCAGGATCGGCGAAGCGAAGGAAGTTCCACCGGCGCCGGCCCAGGTGCTCGGGCTACCCGTGCAGCGGGCGCCGCCGTTTCGAACGTCTGACCAGCACATCACGTAATAGTGGCCCCACAGGCCCGAACCGGCAAACAGAGAGACGTCCGGCAAGTCCCGCACACTGTCGCCCGGCAGTCCCGCTATACCGGCCTGCCAGGCCGGTTTGGCATAGCCCTGGCATGTGCCGCCTACGATGCCGGCCGCCGCCGGCGTTCCTGTGGCGCAGCCGCTGGCGCCTCCGCTGCCGGCCACTACTTCTTGCAGACCATACTGGCTCGCTGCGTTGCTGGAGCAAAAGCCGCTGGCGCCATAACTAACGGAATAACCGAAGTAACTGCTCAGCAGCGATCCGGCGCAGGACTCATTCCAGGGAATCTCCGGAATGTAAGATAAAGCCGAGCCATAAGTGGCGCTATTCGTCGTGCTCCAGTAACTGCTGGTGCTATTACTCACTGTGTCTCCGAAGTCAGTTCCGCCCACGGCCACGTTATAGGGCGTGGAGGCAAAAGCGCTTACGCCGATCCCGTGAGTGGCTCCCGTAGCGCCGGCGTCGCAACTGGCCGCTCCTTCGTCGCCGGCGGCCACAAAGACGGAGACGCCTTCAGCCACGGCCTGCTGGTAGGCGGACTTATAGGCGGCGTTGGCTGCCGCGCCGTTGGCAGCTTCGCATTCCCCATAACTGATGCTCATAATCTTGGGCGGGTTTGTGGAGTTCAACAGGTTCTGCATGGCGATGAGCCCGCCAAACGTAGTCCGAGTGCTGGCGCAGCCGGCCACCATGATGGTGGCGCCCGGCGCCGCGGCGCTGGCCCATTCGGCGTCCAGAATGGCTTCTCCATCGTCACCAGCCACCACCCCCGGGGCTTGGCAGTTATTGGCGCCGCTGGCGGCCGCCGGGTGAACCGTGCTCAGAGTGCCGGAGGTGTATTTGCTCAGGCCGAACGTGGAGCGGAAGGTGCTCCAGTCGGCTGTGCTATAGAGATCCGTATCCTCAATCACCGCAATCGTTTGGCCTTGTCCCGTGGTCCCCGCCGCAAACAGCGGATTCAGATTGTAAATCGTGGCCAGATCCGCGGGGGACACGGCCTCGGTAGCACTGCTGCCCGAACCGAAAGTGAAACTGGCGCGTGCGTGCGACATGGTGCGCGGCTGGAAATCGTGCAAGGAGGCGATCCCGGCAATCGCCGGCGCCAGCGCTTCCGGCACTTGCGGATCGCTCATGTTTGCTACATGGCGCACGCCATTCACGTCCAAATAGTGCATGGAGGTATGAAACGTGAAGCGCACTTGTCCCGCGGTGCCGGAGAAATCAATCAGCATGCCGCTGGGGTAAACCACATTCACCTGGAAGCCGTGTGCCTGCAGCCAATCGGTGAGGACGGTGATGTCCTCTGGCGCGGGTCCGTATGTCTGGCCGAGCTCCGTCGCGGTCAGCCAGTGGTGGAAACTGGCGGATTGAGGATCATGCAGCGCATCAATGTACTGCCGCAGAGCCGTTTCCTGTTCCGCCGGCCGTTCCAGCTGGAGCAGCATGTGCTCCAATTGCAGGCTGTCCGGAACCGCGCCCGCATCGGTGGCCGCTGCGGCTTCAGGCCGCGTATTCCCGGCCAGACGATGCAGGACGCTTTCATTGACAGGTTGGTGGATCAGGATTCGCGATCCCAGGCTCTGTGCCATCAGGCCGGCGGGGAACGCTGCCAGTACGACCCATAGGGGGACAGTGAGGGCTGTGACGCCCAGGTTTCTGCGCATAAATCTCCTCGTGAATTTGAAGCCCCTGCAGGACGTCAGGCGCTCTCTACATTAGGTTGACGTCCAATGTCGGTGTTGGGTTTACAAAGATTTCGCGCCGGCGTAAAACTTGCGGATCCGCCCGGCTACTTGTTCCACTGCCGCTTCCGGCAGGAACGGCCAAAGTGGCGCCGAGAGGATCTCCCGGCAGGCGCGCTCAGCCACTGGCAGGTCCCCGCGCTTCGCTCCGCAGTCGCGGAACGCCGGCTGGCAGTGCAGCGGCACGGCATAGTGAATGCCGGTCGCGATGCCATGCTTCGCCAGGTATTGACGCAACCGGTCGCGGCGCGGCGCCCGGACCACATACAGATGGCAGACCGAATCCGCCGTACGCGCCACCGGTTGCACCGGTCCGCAGCCCTCCAGGGCCCGGTCGTAGAGCGCCGCCAGGCGGCTGCGCTGCTCATTCCACCGCGCCAGTTCGGGAAGAAAAGCGCGCAGGTAGCAGGCTTGCATTTCATCCAGCCGGCTGTTGCGCGCGCGGATGCGGCTGATCTGGTCGTTTTCCCTGCCGCCATCGCGCAGCAGCCGCAGCCGCTTCGCCACGGAACTCGAATCCGTCAGCACCGCGCCGCCATCGCCCAGGCACGGCAGATTCTTGGTCGGATAGAAACTGTACGCCACGGACTTGGAGAAGTGCGTCAGCGCCCGCCCGCCCGTCCGCGCGCCGTGAGCCTGGCAGGCGTCCTGCAAGAGTACCACCCCGTGCCGGCGCGCCAATCGGGAAAGCGTCCTCAAATCGCCCGGCTGTCCGTAGAGATGCACCGCCAGGATGGCCGCCGTGCGCCTGCCGATGCGCCGCGCGGCATCCTGCGGATCGAGCTGCAGCGAATCCGGCAGCACATCCGCGAAGCGTGGCACGCACCCGGCCGCCAGCACGGCTTGCGCCGTGAACGGCGAGGTCAGCGCCGGAACGATGATCTCCGCCTGGCTTTCACCCAGCCCGGCTGCGCGCAGCATCAGCTCAATCGCGTCCGTGCCTGTGCCGGTTGCCACGGCGTAGCCGGCGCCAAAGGATGCGGACAGCTCCCGCTCAAACGCCGCCACCTGCGCGCCCAGCACAAACTGCATGCTGTCGAACAGCGCGCTCAAATGGGCCCGCCATGCCGGCTCGGTCGATGCCAGGAGCGGCCGCAGGTTCACCATCGGCACTTTCATTGCAGAATCACCAGCCTGATCCACAGCCGCAGCAATTGCCGAAACGTCACCGCCAGGGAGCGCATGCGGAAAAATTGCGACGTCCCGTGCAGCCGCGGGTAGTGATGGACCCCGATCTCCGCCACTGCGCAGCCGCTCAGCTCCAGTTTGCGGACCAGTTCCACGCAAATCGTTCCGCTGGTGCAAGTGAGCCGCACGCGCTCCAGAATTTCCCGCCGGATCAGGCGGTAATCGCAATCGATGTCGCGGATTCGAATGCGGAAGAGCAGCCGCGCGCAAAAATTGTATACATTGCCGATCCAGATGCGATGCGGCGGATCGTGGCGCTCCAGCTTAAAACCGTTGACCAGCCCGGTTTCCGGCGTCGCCAGTGCCAGCAGGCGCGGCAACTCGCCAACGTCATATTGGCCGTCGCCATCGGTATAAAAAACAAATTCCCTGGTCGCCGTTGCGAAACCGGTTCGCAGCGCGCCGCCATAACCGCGGTTTTCGCGATGCGTTTCCACGCGCATGTGGGGCGCGAACTCGAGCCTCAATTCTTCCAGCACGGCGCCCGTGTTGTCGCGGCTTCCATCGTTCACCACCACCACTTCGTAATCCGCCACGTGTTCTTCCAGCACCGCAAAAGTCTTGCGGATCAGCCCCGGTAACGACGGCGCGTCGTTATAAGCCGGGAAGAATACACTCAGCGATGGGAACTTGGTCGCTGCCACTTAGGTTATCTTCTCACCGATTAGCAGTAAGGATTGACCGGCCGGGAAGCCCCACCCGGCGCCGATCCAGGCGCGCTCCAGCGCCAGTGGAGCGTGCAGCAGCTTGTCCAGCCATGGCGCCGCCGGCGTTAATCCGCTAGTGGGCGGCTGTCGCATCAGCGGTTCCCAGATGCGGAACTTGGCGAACGCCACCGGCAGCAGCAGCGAGTTGGCATACGTGCAGCGCCGTACGCGCAGGCCTGCGCTCTCAATCAGCCCCACCAGCCGCCGCCGCGTGAAACGCTGCCGTTCCTGAGCGAACTCGGAGTGCCGGCTGCGCAGCACGTCCAGAGCCGACGTTCGTAATGCCAGAACTCCGCCGCGCCGAAGCACTCGCGCCATCTCAGCCGCGGCATCCAGTTCCGCCCCCGGCGGCAGGTGCGCCAGCACATCCACCGATAGCACCAGGTCGAAAGCGCCGTCGGGGAAGGGAAGACTCGTGGTGTCGGACTGCACCGCCCGCTCCACGCCCATTTCGCGCGCATGGCGCAGGCCTTCCCACGCAATGTCCATCGGCAGCACTGGCCAGTGGCGCTCGCGCTGCATTATGGAGGAAAGGTATCCCGTGCCGCAGCCGGCTTCCAGGACGCGGTGGATTTTGCGTCCCGCCAGGTGACGGTCCAGGAAGCGAAAAAAAATCTCCCGCATTCCGCGGTACCACCAGAAGTCCCGTTCGCAGGTTCGGATGTTGGCGAACTCCGCCGGGTTCATGTAGCCGCTCATGTGGCCGGTACCGGTTGGTCCTGGCCCGCTCTTACCTGCTGGCCGCCTTCGCCGGGCTGCCAGTCTTCCACCCGCAGATAGTGCTGTAGTTGGTCTTTGTAAAATGCCAGCGTCTGGTGGACTCCCTGCTCGAACGCAACCTCCGGCCGCCAGCCGAGTTCAGTCCGGATCCGTGTGGAATCGCTGGTATAGCTGCCGATGTCGATGCCCTTTTGTTCCTCCGGAAACGGCCGGAACGTGGGACCGGCCATGCCTGCCGCCGCGCTCAGAATCGAAGCAATCTGAGTCAGCGACAACGCGCTCGGTCCGCCAATGTTCCAGAGCCGCGACAGCGGCGCCTCCGATGCGCCGGCCAGCAAAAAGGCGTCGACCGCGTCGTCCACATAGACGGGGTCGCGCAACTGGCGCCCGTCCCCGAACACCTCGATGGGCTGGCGCAGCAGCGCGCGCCGCAGGAAGTTGCCCAGGAAGCCCTGGCACGTCAGATTCAGCGCCATCCGCGGCCCGTACACATTCGTGAGGCAGAGCACCCGGCCATCGATGCGCCCCATCGAACTCCACAACTGGTGATACACCGTGGCGGCATACTTGTGAATGCCGTTGAAATCCACCGGCTGCACCGCGTGGCGTTCGTCCACCGGCAGGTACCGCGGCGCGCCGTAAATCTGGCGCGTGCTGGCGTAAACCACCCGCACCCCCGGTTGCTGGCGCGCGCATTCTTCCAGAAAACGCAGCTGCGCCGTGGCGTTCAGCGCGGCATCCCGGCAGGGCCGCCGCATGCTGTGGATATGGCTGATTTCTCCGGCCAGGTTGAAGATTACCGAGCAGCCTCGAATTTCATCCGCCAGGCAGGTGGCGTTGCCGATGTCTCCCGCGATGACGCGCACATCGTTCGCCGCGCCCGCAATGTTTTGAGCGTTCGCGCCGCAGCCCGCCACCCCTGAGTCCACAACGGTGACCCGGGCGCCTGCCCGTGCCAGTCGCAGCGTAAGGTTGCTTCCGACGAAACCCAACCCACCTGTGACAATTACCTTGCAATTCCTGTATGCGGAGACGGCCCTCTCCGCTGGTAAACCGAACCGTTCGATGAGTTATTTGTAACCCATCGTACTTTCTTTCGCAACTGCGAAGCGCTTGTGCTATGAATCGGGCGTGGCTGGGCCGGCAGTTTCCGTGGCCACTGCGGGGCCGCGCTGCATCCGCTCAAACACTCCGCGCGCCGCTCGCTGCGCCGCCACTTTCTTGGTGCGCCCCTCCGCCACGCCTGTCCAGTCCTTGCCTACCCGCACTTCCATCGTGAACGTCTTGGCGTGCTCCGGTCCGCTTTCGCGGACCACCGTATAGCGCGGCGCGGGAAGTTGCTGCGCCGTAGCCAGTTCCTGCAGTGCGCTTTTGAAGTTCGTGATGGCGGGCTGAATGTCCGTGCCGGCTTCCTCGTCCCCGGAATACGGCGCGTCCAGCACGTGGGCCGTCACCAGGTTGCGCACCGCGTCCATCCCGCCATCCAGGTAGATCGCCGCAATCAGCGCTTCCAGGGCATCCACCAGCAGCGTCTTCTTGTCCCGGCCGCCGCTCATTTCCTCGCTGCGTCCCAGTTGCAGATAGCTGCCCAGGTCCAACCGGCGCGCCACCCCGTGCAGATGCGCGGCGCTTACCAGATGGGCCTTCAGTTGTGACAGTTCACCTTCCCGAAACTCCGGATAGCGCCGCACCAACGCTTCCGAAGTGAGAAAGCCCAGAATTGAGTCGCCCAGAAATTCCAGCTGTTCGTTATCATCCTGCGGGGAACCCACTCCTCCGCGCGCCTCGTTGGCCGCGGAGCTGTGGATCAGCGCGCGGTCCAGCAGCGCCGGGTCCGAGAACCGGTAGTCGATCTTGGATTCCAGCGATGCCAGTTCTGCGCGCATCTAAGAGCGTGGGCTGCTACTTCGCCTTGGCCTTCACGGCGTTGGCCCTGATGCCTTCCACCACTCTCTTAATCGTCGGATGCAGGGAGGGATTCGCCAGCAGTTTGTCGCAGATCGCAATCGCCTCGTCATTCTTGCCGGACGATTGGTAAACCGAAGCCAGGCGCGTGTAGTACGCGTCCTGCGGGTCGCCGTCCACGGCTAGCTTGAATTCGGCGATGGCGGTGTCCCAGTCCTTTAGCTGCAGCGCGACCACGCCCAGGCCGTTGTGCGCTTCAGCCACAGTGTGTTTCTTGAAATCCGCCCACTGCGCATCGGTGGTTTGTGGACTCGGCTTGGGAGCCAGATTCACGTACTCGATGGTGTCTTTGAAATCCTTCGTGGCTGTCTTGATCTTCTGGTCGCGATCCAGATCATGGTCGCCCATGTGCCCTGCAATGTTTTCACCCACCAGCAGCAGCATCGTGTAGGCCTTCGGATTCACCTCAAGAGCCTGCTCCGCGTAGGCCTGCGAATGTTCGGAGTCGCCCTTCATCTGGTACCCACTGGCTTCGATGCTCAGCGCCCACTCCTTATATTCCGTGTCCGTGTATTTTGTGACCAGATTGTCGGCTGCCTTGATCATGGCGTCCGGGTCGTTCTTTTGACCAGCCGTCTGCACGGCGAGAATGGCATCCCGCTCCCCGGCCGACTTCGGTTTGGGACCGCCTTGTCCAGGGGTCGCCTGTCCCTGCGCTGCCTGTGGAGCAGCCAGGGCTGCGATTCCGGTCGCCACCGCCAGGATAGCGGTTAAAATGATACGTTTCATTGCAAACTCCTCCCAGTTTCCCGATTGTAATTATTTCGCAGTCTGTTCCAGACCCTTTTGGGCCTCTGTTCGCGCCATGTCCGTGGCGCCCGTTACGCTCAAAGCCTCGCGGAAACACGCGGCTGCCTTGTCGCGCTCACCTACTTCTAATTTCAGTTTTCCCAGATACACCAGCGCCCAGGCGTGGATGGGCGCCTCCGGCTCCAGTTCCAGGGTCTGTCCCAGCAGTGTTTCGGCGTCGTCCGGTTTATCCATCGCCAGCGCCAGGCGCGCCATGCCGTAATACGCGGCAGCCTGCTCGGACTTCCTGGTGGCCTGCTGCGCGGCTTGCTGGAAAAGCTTCTCGGCCTTTTCGAATTCTTTGTCTTTGAGTAATTGCTCCGCGCTCTGTAGCGTCTCGAAAACCGGCGCCACGGATGGTTTCGGCGGTTCCACTGGCGCCGCCACCGGCGCCTCCGCCGGCTGCGCGAATTGCACCGCAGCCAGCCGTTGGTCTTCGTGATACACATCAATGGCCTGCACCATGCTGGTGTAGTAAAGCGCCATCGTCGCTTCCTGCTTTTCATATGCCGGCAGCGCTTCGTAGAAGTACGGCGTCAGAATATAACCTTCCTTCAATGCGTCCTGAACGGCTTGTGGTTTGTGATCCATGCGGGCTTGGACGGCCCGCACCAGAGACCCCGTGGTGAGCAGCAGAAAATCCTGCTTGTATGCATCGCCCAGCAGCTTGGCGCGCTGCGCGTGGTCCGTCAGCGGCTTCTTGCGGTTCAGTATTTCTTCATTGCGCGTTGCCAGCGGGTCCAGCAGGTAATACAGATACGCCTGGCGGATCTCCGCCACGCGCGGTTCAGCCGACGGTGTCACCACAATCGTGTATTCGTTCCCATAGCTGCGCGAATGCACCTGGTTGGGTGCGGCTAGCGGCTCCACAAAAATCTGAAAGTGCCGGCCGCGGAAGCCCGACGTCTGCTGGCGCAGATAGGCATTGATCTGCAGTATGGTTTCGATCACCGGCCCGTGATACGGTTCGATCATCTGGTCGATGGCGGGTTGCGCCGCCGTCCACAGTTCTTCGATTCCGGCTTCCTTATAGAAGGCCGCCAGCAGCGGCGATAGCGGCAGCATCGTCACCACATCCGGCGGAATCTCCACGTCCCGGATCCTCACCGCGAAATCCGGCGCGCCGCTGCAGCTTAACGCAAACGAGAGGTACTGGCTCAGTTCGGCCGAATCGTTCGACCGGTGGTGCAGATCGAAAAAGGTCTTCAGCGCTTCTAAAGATGGAACGTTGCGCCTGGCGATTTCGGCGCGCACCACCGCGCGCAGCGGATTGTTGCCGGCCGAATGGACGGCCGCATCGTATCCCGCGGCGTTGATCGCCGCCATCACCGTGAAAAGCGTTTTGCTGGCGTCAAGCTGCCCCTGTTCGGCGCCGTTGGCAGAGGCCGACAGGGCGATCGCCAGAATGGCTGGAAGTGCTAACCGATTCAACTATTCCGCCTTCGAAAAACTCAGTTTAGCTTAATTGCGCGGATCAATGGCCGCGCACCACCAGTTCGAGGCCCCCTATGATGGTCCGGCCCGGCATTTCGACCCCCTGGATTTCCTGGTAAGAAGTGCTCGTCAGGTTTGTGATTCCCAGAAATGGATGCAGCCGGCCGCGCGAACTGGCGATGTGTACATCCCAGAGAGCATAGGGGCCGGCGCCGGAACGGCGGTTCAGAACCCCCACCCGCGTGCGGAACAGAATGCCCGCCGGCAACCCCGCTTGCCACGACACCACCCCCGAACTCGACGGGTAATTGAAGGTGTACTTCGTGTCCCCGAAGGGCACCGTATCCTGCGAGCCCAGCATCCAGGTATAGCGGAAGTCGATCGTCTGCGTGCCCACCGGCGTCCAGTGCAGCGCGCTTTCCACGCCGGTGAAGGTCAGGTTGTCGATGTTGAGCGCCTGCCAGATATCGGCGGCGGTTGCCCGATAGTAATCGATCCCGTCGCGCTCCCGCCGTTGGAACACGGTCAAGTCCGCATGAACCCTCGCCGCCGCGCTCCAGTCTACCCCGCCTTCGTATGTCCATGCCCGCTCCGGTTTCAAATTCGGATTCCCCATGTTGGCCGGGTCGGAATAGTACAAATCGGTATAGCTGGGTACCCGAAAAGCGCGGCTGGCGGATGCGCGGAATTTCACCCGGTTGGATGCCTGGTATCCCGCCGCCGCCGTGGGGCTGAGTTCTGCGGAAAAATTCCGGTAAACTTCCTCCCGCGCGGAAACCGAAAGTGAGAACCGCTTCAGAGCCCGGAAATCCACCGCGGCATAGGCCGCCGCCCGGCTGCGCGAATGGTCGCCCAGATTATTGCTGACAATCGATTCGTGCAGCGCTTCCACGCCATAATGCAGCTCGATGTTGCGCCCGAGCGACTCCGCGCGGCGCGCCGTCGCCTGGTAGCTTTCGTCTTGATGGTGGTTGGTGTAAACCGGCGGATCGTCGCGAATCAACACGAACAGGTCGCTGTGCCGGCGATACGCAAAACTCACATCTGTCTTCTTCCCCAACGCCTGGTGGATCCCGGCGAACCACGTCTTGGTGTCTTCCCACGATGGATAGGGGCCATAAAACTGGTCCGCGCCGAAGGGGTGGTCCATATAGCCCATCGTCACGTCGCCGGCTCCCCATGCCGTCAGGAAGTGCGTCGTGGATCCGAATTGCAGGTTCCGGTAATCGCGGTCGGGAATGAACCCGTCGGAGAAATCGCGGCGGAACGTCAGTTGTTCGGATACCCCGCCGAACGTATCGGAAATGGAGCCGCTCTGCTGATTGGTCCCGAAACTCCCCAGCGCTGTGCGCACGCGGAATTCCAATCCTTCCGGCGGCGTCGTGATGATGTTGATGGCCCCGCCCACCGCATCGGAGCCGTACATCGTGGAACCGGAACCCCGCAGCACTTCAATCCGCTCCACGGCATCGAGCGGCACCGGGATATCCATATCGTGGTGGCCGGATTGCGCATCGTCCACGCGCAGCCCATTCACCAGCACCAGGGTTTGGCCGAAGCTGGAGCCGCGAATCGAAAGATCCGTCTGCACGCCGTCGGGCGCGCGCTCCTGCAGGTCGATCGAAGGGTCCAGTTGCAGCACGTCCACCAGGCTGTTCAGCAGCAGGCTCATGCTACGCGCCTGCAGCACGGTGATGGCGCGGTCCGTTTCGTCGAGCGGCAGAGGTTCGTAGGTCCCAGTGACGACAATCGTCTCATGCTGCGCCGGAATCGCAGGCGCCGCCGCCGGTGTCGTGGTTGGAGTTGGAACTGGTGGGCTCGGCTGCTGCTGTTGTTGTTGAGAGAAGCAAGAACAGACTGTCAGGCAAAACCAAAGAAGATTTCTAGATCCCAAAGCGTATTGTACCCTGCCTCGCGCCACGTACTTTATGGGAGTCTTTTCTCGGGTGCGGACGAATGAGTGAGAGCTCTTACGCAAATGCCGGCCAAGTTAGAGAATCCTAGCGCAGGGAGTACTATCGTGACCGCTGGATTTGTTGCCATCTGGAACCACAACCAAAGGCGCAAATCCCCTGGCAGAGACGCGACCGTCAAGGGAGCGTTCGCTCCCTAGCTGAAGTATTAAATCATGCGGTCAGAGCACTACTCCAATCGGAGCCTCGACAGCAAGGGAACGTTAGGTCTATGGCAACGCCAGCGTCTCGGTGGTTGATCGCGCCTCCGCCGCGAAAACTCCTCTTCCACGTTTTCTTCTCCGCTCCTCCGCGCCTCCGCGTTGAAGATCCCCATCTCGACCCCACGCTGACCCGCTATCATAGTGAAACCATGAATTGGAACGATGCTGCTGAAGATCTGCTCAACCAGGTGCTGGCGCAAACGCCGCGGCCGGTCCGCGAGTCCACCGAAGCACAACTGCGCGGTACCGCCGAGGCCCTGGCCGAAGAAGAGGGAAAAAATCGCGTCGGCGTGGAGACCGTCATCACCGCCTGGGTCCGCAACACTCCCGAGACCGTGCGGCCAGATCTGCCCCGCCAGATGGAGCAATTTGGTCTGGACCCCGACGACTACCAGCACCTGCTCGAGTCATAGCACGTGGTAATAGTCGCCGCGATAGAGCACTTCCACCGGCAATCCGAATACCTCCATCAGCGTCCCGGCGTTCAGCACCTCGGCCTTCGGTCCATCCCGGTAGATGCCGCCCTTCCGGATCGCCACCACCCGTTCAATTTCCGGAATGATATCGGGCAGATGGTGCGTCACCATGATCAGGCTGATGCCGGCGCGCGCCAGTTTGCGCAGCACTTCCCGCAGTTCGTGCGTGGCGTGCAGATCCAGGCTGGACGTCGGCTCATCCAGAATCAACGCCTGCGGATCGTGCACCAGCGCCCGCCCAATCAGAATCCGGCGCGCTTCCCCGCTCGACATTTCATTGGTATTCCGTTCCGCCAGATGAGTAATTTCGAGCAGTTCCAGGACGGCGCGCGCTCTTTCCTCCATCTGCGGCGTCACCTTGTGGTTCGGCCAGATCCCCACGCTCGCGAAAAATCCCGAGAGCACAATCTCATACCCCGAATAATCCCGCGTGCACATCTGCATCCAGTCGTTCGACACAATCCCCAAATGGTGGCGCAGGTCGAAGATGTGCCAGCGTTCCCGCCCCAGGATGCGCAGGGACCAGGGTTCCGCCTGGATCGATGGATAGAGCTCGCGCGTAATCAGTTTGATGAAGGTGGATTTACCGGAGCCGTTCGGGCCCAGAATGGCGACGTGCTCGCCCTGCGCAATGGAGAGCGTGATGCCGTTGAGCGCCACGCGTCCGCCGCGCTGCACCGTTACGTTTTGAAAGTCAATCAGGGGAACTGGGAGCATTCACTTTTAATTGTAGAGCCCCCGGCGCCACCGCTTCCCATTGTCAAATGCTAGTATCGTTTGTCGGGGCTCTACGGAGGATTTGTCATCCCTATGTTACAGCTCGCCCGCCTGGTAACTCTGGCGACACTCGCGTTGCGCGCGGTTACTCCGCTTTGCGCGGCTGATTCGGATCGCGATTTTTCCGGACGCTGGGATCTCGACCGCAACGCCAGTGACCTGCGCTCTCTCTCCAGCGAAACCTATGAGTTTCTCGGGATTCAGCAGGACTCCAACATTCACTGCACCGCCATTGATAAGCGTGGGACGGCCATTCAGTGGACTTATCTCTTGAATGGCGAGGAAAGCAAGTACCAGATCGGAGCCGATTCTCTGAACAGTGTGGCCAAATGGGAAGGCGCCGCGCTGTTGATTAATACTTTGGTTTCGGGTCCGCAAAATTATGCCGTGATGGACCGCTGGACTCTCTCGCGCGACCACAGTCAGCTCATCGTCCAGCGTCAGATTTCGCGCGGTGTCCAGCAGGTGGAAGGACGCATCGTTTACGGGCATTTTGCCATTGAGCAAACCGCGCCGCCCGCCGCTCAAACCGCGAATGCTGCCCCGAAGCCACTGCCCGGGGCCGCCGCTATCGCCCGTTCGAACTCCGCTCCCGCGGAACAGCCGGCCCTGGCTTCGCGTCCCACCGTCCCGCCGCCGCCCAGCTTTACGGTCCCCGCCGGAACCCATGTCCTGCTTTCTCTCAGCAGCACCATCAGCACCAGGAATTCCAAGGAGGGCGACCGCGTCTATCTGGAAACTGCCATGCCCGTTGCCCAGGGCGGCCGCATCGTGATTCCCCGCGGCAGTTACGTGCAGGCTACCATTACCAAGACCAAGCCCGCCGGCCGGTTGTCCAGCAAAGGCGAGTTATACCTGCTCTTCGATTCACTCACCCTGCCCAACGGTGTCAGCCGCGATTTCCGCGCGCGCCTCACTTCCGCCGACGCTTCCAAGGGTTCGGTCGATCCCAATGAAGGCAAAATCAGCGGTGACACCGGCCAGGATCCCCATAAGGTCGCGACCGGCGTCGGCATCGGGTCGATGGGCGGCGTCATTGTGGGCAGCGCCGCCGGCCATCCCATCACTGGCCTCGGGGTCGGCGCCGCCGCCGGCCTTGCCACTGTCTTGCTTTCGAAGAATAAGGATGTGGTCCTGCAGCGCGGCACGTCCGTGGAGATGGTGCTCGATCGCGACCTTTACTATACGGCTGCGGAACTGAGACACTGAGCGGGTGTTTTCCTCACGCTTTCGTTGGGATCCTCAGCCCAACCGCCTCACCACGCTGCTGGCCGCCAAGCGAAACGCCGGCGCACCCATCCTCGATCTCACCGAATCGAATCCCACCCGCGCCCGCCTGTCTTACCCCCTCGAAACTCTCGCCGCCTTGCAGGATTCCAATGCCCTCGTCTATGAGCCCGCGCCCGCCGGCGGCGCTGCGGCGCGTCAGGCCGTGGCGTCGTATTACCGCGACCGCGGCCGCAAGGTAGACCCCGCGCGCATCCTTCTCGCCGCCAGCACCAGCGAAGCCTACGCCTACCTCTTCAAGTTGCTCGCCAACCCCGGCGACCATGTCCTGGTGCCGCGCCCGTCGTATCCCTTATTCGAATTCCTGGCCCTGATGGAATCGGTGGAGGTCCGCCAATATCCGCTGGTCTATCAGGGTGGCTGGAGCATCGATCTGGAATCGCTTGCCGGTATGCTTACCGATCGCACCCGCGCCATAGTCCTGGTGAATCCCAATAACCCCACCGGCTCCTACGTGAAGCGTCCGGAGTTGGATGCGTTGGTCCAACTCTGCGCCGCTCGCGCCATCGCCTTGATCTCGGATGAGGTCTTTTCCGATTATGCCTTTGGCCCCGACGCCGCTCGCGTCGAGAGCCTGGTGGACGTGGAGGATTGCCTGGCCTTTTCGATGAGCGGCCTTTCCAAAATTGCCGGCTTGCCGCAAATGAAGCTGGGTTGGATTGTCTCGAGCGGCCCGGCCGCGTTGCGCCGCGAAGCCTTCGAAAAGCTGGAGTGGATCGCCGACACCTACCTGTCCGTCGGCACTCCGGTGCAATGCGCGGCCGCCCGTTTGTTGCAGGTGGGCGATGCCGTCCGTGAGCAGATCCGCCGGCGCTGCGCGCGAAATCTTTCCTCCGCCCGCGCCGCCCTGTTCGGTTCGGCCGGAAACATCCTCACGGTGGAAGGCGGCTGGTACATTGCCGTTCAGGTGCCACGTGTCCGCAGCGAGGAAGAGTGGGTTTTGGACCTGCTGGAGCGCGAAAATCTGCTCGTCCAGCCCGGCTTCTTCTACGATTTCGAAACCGAAGCCTTCCTGATCGTCAGTCTGCTGACCCCGGAAGACATCTTCAACCCCGGCATCGAACGCCTCAGAGCCACCCTCTAGCCATTGAATTTCGCACATTCGTACAGGCCGCGCTGGCAATCGAACTGATTAGGTGGCTAGGTGGCGTGGGCGGTTGCGCCCGCGCGCCAGGGTTTCTCGAATTCGCGCAGCCCCGTGGCGCGCGCACTCACACATGCCGCGTCGATCCTGTCGATGCCTGCCTATTTCACGCGTAACCCGAATTCGGAGCCGCGACCGTAGGGAGCGGTACCCACAGCTTCCCGTCACTCCGCACCCTGCTATCTTGAACATTCATGTCCCGCATGATTGAGGAAGTCTGTGAACAACCGCAAGCCCTGGAGCGCACCCTGGCAGGCGCCATCCGCCGCGCGGAGGCCTTTCGGAATCTGCTCGCCAAACGCAAACCCAGCCTGGTCGTCCTGGTAGCCCGCGGCACTTCCGATAACGCCGCCCTCTTTGGGCGCTATCTCATCGAGATCTCGACCGGCATTCCCGTCTCGCTCGCTGCGCCGTCTGTTTCCACTCTCTATAACGCCCGCCTCGATTATCGCAACAGCCTCGTCGTCGCGCTCTCCCAATCCGGCGAGTCCACCGACACCAACATGGTCCTCGAGCGCGCCCGCGCCCAGGGAGCCCTCACCCTCGGCATCACCAACGAACGCGACAGTACGCTCGCCAAACTCGCCGAACATGTCTTCCTGGTGCGCGCCGGAAAAGAAAAGAGTGTTGCCGCCACCAAGACCTATACCGGCCAGATGATGCTGCTCTACCTTCTGGCCCACTCGCTCGGTGGAGGCGTTCGCCTTTCCGACCTCGAGCGCCTTCCCGACGCTGTGGACGCCGCGCTCACCCTGGCTCCGCAAATCGAAGCCCTCTCCGAACGTTACCGCTTCATGCGCCACGCCGTCGTCGTCGGCCGCGGTTTGAATTACGCTAACGCTTTCGAGTTTTCCCTGAAGCTGATGGAGACCTGCTACGTCGTCGCCGAGCGCTTTTCTTCCGCCGACTTCATGCACGGCCCCATCGCCCTCGTCGAGCCCAGTTTCCCGGTCTTCGCTTTCGCTCCGCCTGACCGCACCTGGCCCTCCATCCTCGACACTTTGAAGAAGCTCCAGCACCTGCGCGCGGAGATCGTGACCATCACTGACTCAGGCAACCGCCAAGCGCCCGCACACGCCACCCGCGTGATCCGCCTGCCCCGCCGTCTCAAGGAAAGCCTCACGCCGATTCCCTACATAGTGCCCGCGCAGCTGTTCGCCGGCTATCTGGCCGCTCAGAAAGGTCTCGACCCCGACACGCCCCGCACGCTCAAGAAAGTCACGCTGACCCTCTGATTCGCCGAAAGGTTGATCCGCGGTTCACCGCCTTGTGGGGCAGGTTGGCAACCGGTTGGCAACCTGCGGACCGATTGTCAATCGGTCCACCGGGCGGGAGCCCGGGAGCCTCTCTGCGCCGGGCTCCTCAAATGCAATGCACTCATCTTCCGCACCGCGGGCGCATGCCGATTGCCGGGTGACCCACACAGATCCAACCCGTCAGGCCGAAAAACCCAGTGGTCGAGTCGCATGAGCCGCAAGCCCAAATCCCAGCCCCAAAAACGCCCGCAGTCTTTCCTATCCGCCCTTCCGGCTCGAATATTGGTTCAACTCCCCAAGCATTTTCTCCGCCCCTGCCGGCGGCTTCGCCCCGCTGCCCAGAATCTGCTTCAGGTTCCAACGCTGTCCGTACATCGCTTCGTCCTCGTCGATATCGTTCCGCATCGTCGCGCCATCGAGCGACACTCCCGCAAAAACGCCTCTCGCGCGCGACCACGAAAGAATTTCGGCCGTCATCAGCGCGTCGGTTTGCGCCGTCGCGTTGCGGCCCACCGGACCCGCTGCCGCCGTGGCCTGTATTCCAATCGTGAATTTGCTGGTCTCCAGGCGCTTCATTCCCCGCTCATTCATCACCAGCAGAATCACGTCCGTGGCCGCCACTCCAATTTGCAGCCCGAAACTCCCGCCTTCAATCCGTACCGCTGCCGGCGGTCCCCATCCCTGTCCGCCCGCCGCCCGGCATACCGCAAACCCGCGCCCGTACTTCGCGCCCACCACGAACGCCGCCTGTTTCAGGCTGGGAATCAGGATCACGCACTGTGATTTGTTCAGCAGATCCTGCGGAATCGCTTTATCGGGTGTCCCCATCACTTCGGAAAACAAGGTGGCGGCATCGTCCAGTCTGGCATCGGTCTTGCTCTTGTCGTCGGCTGCGATTGCCGGCGCGCATGCCAGTGCCGCCAAGGCCATCGCGTCTGTAATTGTGAACCAGCGCATGCTTTCATCCTATCGCCGTCGTCGTATTTCGTTCGTCCTGAATCGTACGTTTCCGCTTACTGACGTGCGCACTCGACTTGTTGTCATCAGGACCTTTGGCTTTTCTCTTTTTTCTCCGTGTCTCCGCGTCTCAGTCGTGAAAATCACTTCCTCCATCGTCTGCACCCCGAACACCGGCTGTTCGGAATTGGCGGAACCAATGGCCGTCTTCACCTGCTTCAGCAATTGCCCCGGTGGAAGCGGCGACCGCACCATCAAATACGTGTTCGCCCACGAAAGCTGCAGAGACGACAGGTAAACCTCCGGCCACGGCGCCGCCCGCAGTCCCCGCGTCCGCACATTTCCGCACATCCCGATAATTTCAATCGTCTTGCCCGGCCCGTCGTCGGTCTGCCTCCCCACCACGTCCGCGCCGAATCCAAACTGCCGCGCGTATTCCTGGTTCACAATCGCCACCGTCACGTGCCGCCCCGCCCCGTCGCGGCGAAACGTGCGCACCAGCTCATTCAACCCGGAGGTCCCCGATTCCCTCCGCATCAGCGTCGCCCGTGGTGCAAGTCCCGCCAGCAGGCCGCCCCCCATTGGAGTTGTACCCATCGAGCCATCCGCTTCTACTCCACGCGCGCCAACGCCAGCGTCAGCCCATCTCCGCCCAACCGCTTCAGGTCCGCCTTCTTGTCCGCGGTCATCGTCAGGGTGAACCGAGCGCCGGGTCCATCGGTGTCGAAATCCGGCGCGCCCACCGCGAACCGCAGCGTCGTGCCGTCCCAGTTCGTCTCCAGCATCTTGCGTTCGTCCTGTCCCACCACACGCATTCCTTTGCCATCGTCATCGCGCGTCACATAAAAAATCACGCTGCCTTCCATCGCGCCCTTATTTTCATGGACCGTCAGCGTAATCGTCTTCACGCCATTACTTTGCCCTTCCCACTTGCCCTCAACCACGGCGTTCCCCGCCGCCGCGGCCAGGCCGCCCACCATCAGACACACGTGCAGCATCTTCTTCATCACCAGCTCCTTTCTTGCTTGTCCTCGGGCTTCATCCCGCCCAGCGAAGCTCCCAGTCATTCCGCTCGGCCCGTGGTTTCCTTCGCCAAAGTGTAGTTTAGTTTGCTCTGCGTCTCCGCGTCTCTGCGGTGCACCCGCTTTCGCCTACTGCGGCTTCATCCCACCCAGCGATGCCGTCCCCGGCATTCCGCCCAGCCCCATCGTCTCCACCGCCGACGATGGCACAATCACCATCGCGCCCTTTTCCTTGATGGCTTCGTACATGTTCATGGCCCGCAGATGCATCGCCACCGGGTTGTTCTGGTAAGTCAGCGCAGCCTGCCCGAACTCTTCCGCGATCTCCGTCTCCGCCGTGCCCAGAATAATCCGCGCCCGCCGCTCCCGCTCCGCCTGCGCCTCCCGCGACATCGCGTCCTGCAGCGCCAGCGGAATCTGCACATCGCGAATCTCCACGGACTGCACCGTGATCCCCCACGCCGTCGTCTTCTCGTCCAGAATCTTCTGCAGTTCCCGCCCCGGCATTTCCCGTTCCGCCACCATCTGGTGCAATTCGTGCCGCCCGATCGATTCCCGCAGCGCCGTCTGCGCGCTCATCGTGATGGCCTGCGCGAAGTCCTGCACTTCCAGAATCGATTTCTCCGCGTTCCACACCAGCCAGAACACAATCGCGTCCACATTCACCGGCACCGTGTCCCGCGTCAGTGTCGATTCCGCCGACACGTTCGAAACCCGTACCCGCTGGTCCACGTAGCGGCTCAACTTGTCCACAATCGGGATCATGTGGAACATCCCCGGCCCGCGCAGCCCCCGGAATCTCCCGAACCGCAGCACCGCCACCCGCTCCCATTGATCGGCCACCCGGATCGAAAACAGCAAGTACAACCCCACCAAGGCTCCCACCCCCAGCGCCGCCCGGCTATCCGTCAACGCCATCGCTCCCGCGCCCGCTGCCAGCGCAAGCGCCAGCAGCGCCACTCCCACACTGCTCAACCGTAATTGAATATGATCCGGTCCCATCGCTTTATCTCCTGTTCTTTGGCGTTTCATTCCGCCGGTCGTGTAGCTCCTCTGACAGTTCCCCAATGCTGAATCCCGCGGCGCCCGCCCGCGACACGAATTCCGTCACCAGCTGCGCCAGTTGCCTCTGCCGCTCCACATCGTCGCGCTTCACTTTCTGTTGGCTGATAAAGGTGCCCGTGCCCTGCTGCGTCTCCAGTACCCCGCGAATTTCTAGCTCGCGGTAGGCCCGCACCACCGTATTGGGATTGATTTCCAGGTCGACCGCCACCTGCCGCACCGTCGGCAGCTGATGCCCGCTGGCCAGCCGCCCCGCCGCCATTCCCCCCATCACCTGATCGATGATTTGCCGGTATACCGGAACTCCGCTTGCGAGATCCAGCCGGAACTCAAAGTTCTTTCGATCATTGGCTCGCGTGTTACTCATCTAAAAAGATAGTGTACTAGTTAACTAATACAAGTCAAGGACTATTTTGACATGCTGTGTGTCAATTCCCCGTCTCGCATTTCCACGCCCCGTTCGTCGCCCGACACGTCTGGTCCTTTCGTGGGGCGGGTTGGCAACCCAATGCCACTAGTTTTCCCAAGAGCCGGAATCGGCCGAAATCGTGTAGCGGTTTGTATCAGGGCACGACTTCAGTCGTGCCACATGCGCTCCGAAAGCAAGGGCTTTAGCCCCTGCCGGTCCGCAACCCGTTCAATGCCAGTGGCTGAAGCAATGCTCAGTTGGTGCCTCTCGGCACGACTCAGGGCACGACTCAAGTCGTGCCCTGATACCAGGCGTCTCGTCATAATGCAGCTGTCAGCGAGACGCGCAATTACGCAGAATCACCACTCTCGGGAAAACTAAGTGGCATTGGGTTGGCATCCTGCGCACCGAGTGTCACTACTCGGTGCAGCCGGGCAACGCCCGGCAGCCTCATGGAACCACCGCCGCCGGCGCGCTCTGGCATTCCGCTTGCCTTACGCCGCGCGGGGAGAAACTCAACCGTGCTTACCTTGAAGTGCCTTTTCGAAATTGCCGGTCTCGCGCTCCTGTCCTTTGCCACCGCGATCCTGCTCCAGGATCTCTGCCGGCTGTACCATCAGTCCACTTTGATCCTCACCAGTCAACCGCGTCCCGGCTCCGTTCGCCCGCGCTGGCTCGTTTCGGCCCGCATCACCGCCGTCGCTCTCTGCATTCTGCTTACCGGAATCGGCGTCCGGATCGTCCCCGCCGGAATGGCCGGCATCCGCATCGGCCAGACCTCCGGTACTTTTCGGGGCACTCTCTATCCGGGTCTGCATCTCGTCGTCCCGCTGGTCGAACGCATCCATCTCTATGACGTCCGCGATCCGATCTGGGCCGCCGGGACCGGCGAAAAATCGATTCAGCCCTCGAAGCCGAGGCGCGCTCCCAGGTCGAAGCAATCGACGGCAAGGCTGGGTTAGATCGTCGCGAGCTCATCAACCAGGCCGATGGGGACCCCGTCCAGCTAATGTCTAAAGCCGATCCCCATTCCGGCACTACGCTCAACCCCGTGCGCCGTCATCGGTAGAAAGAAGCCCGTGCAGCCCGTCTCGCCTGCCCTGCGCGGTTTTGTGGGGCGGGTGGGCCACGTTGGCAACCTGCGGACCCATTTGTCCAATCGGTCCACCGCGCGAAAGCCCGGCTCTCAAACCCGCGCCCCGTCATTTGCTTTCGCGCGGCGGCAGCGTCGGCAGTTTCTTAGCCGGTTGTGTCAGTACTTCCACCGGGATACTCGTAGCGGGCGCTGCCGGCGGCGGAGTGCCACCGCCCGGTTGTGCCAGCGGGACCTCCGTGCTCGGCGGCAGAAATGGATTGTGGAACTTGATCTCCGGACCCGCCTGGCCTCCCGGTAGCGGGACCACAATTTCCGGTGTGATCAGGATCAGCAGTTCCGTGTGGCTCCGTGTGACTGTCTTACTCTGAAAGAGTTTACCCAATAGAGGGATATCGCCGATGCCGGGCACTTTGGAAAAATTCTCCTGCGTCTGGTTGTCCAGCAGGCCCGCAATTACAAAGCTCTGCCCGCTCGAAAGCTCCACCTCCGTCTGCACGCGCCGCGTGGACGTGCCCGGAATCGTCGTCCCGGCGATCGTCACCGAGTTCGTGTAGTCCAGCGAACTCACTTCCGGCGCAACCTGCAGCCGGATGGTCCCGCGCGGCGTGATCACCGGCAGGAATCCCAGCCTGATTCCATACTCCTTAAAGGCGATGCTGATCGAACTGGACCCTGACCCCGGTTGCACCATGGGGTATGGAAATTCCCCGCCGGCCACAAAGTTCGCGGCAGTCCCGTTGATCACCAGCAGGTTTGGTTCGGCCAGCATTTCCAGTTGGCTCTTGGCTTCCAGCGCCTGAATGGCGGCCACCAGGTTCAGATCTTTCCGGAACAGCAGTATGTTCACCGCCTGGCTCAGCGTAAACGTCCTCGCTCCGTCCTGGCTCACTGGCGCGCCGGTCCCCAGCGCCGCCCCCTGGTTGAAGACACCGCTCGCCAGATTTATTCCCAGATCCAGGCTGGCCGAACGATCCACGTTGGCGAACCGCACTTTCAGCAGAATCTGCGGCTCTACCGAAGGAACTTCCACCCGCAACAGGTTGATGGCTTTGCCCAGTGTGGCCGCCATCGCCATCACTCGATCGGCCGCAACCACGTCCTTCACCGTGCCCCGTACAAACGCCGTATCGTTGTCGAAACTCACATTGACGGCCGCTCCCGGGAAGTCCCGCCCAATCTGCTCGCGCACCGCGTTCAGCCGCGCCTCGCTCGGCCTCACCGTCAGGTTGTAAACCAGCCGGACGTCGCCTTCCTGCCAGATGATCAGCGTGGTCTCGCCCGGCGCCTTGCCGTTAATCTGCACTTCCCTGGGGCCAATCGCGATCGTGTCCACCAGTGCCTCGTTCGCCGCGGAAACGCGCTTGATGCCCACCGGGCTATCGATACTGAATGACTTGCCCACCGTCACCACCAGGTCGCCGGCAGCTTGCGGCCACAGCAGTCCCGCCAGGGCCGTTCCCAGTATGATCAAGCGAGCCGCGCGCGAGCCGCGTCCTTGAGGTTGCATGACCCTATCATCGGCGGGAACGGTTCGGGGGTTTAGCCCCTATAAAGCTTTCCGGCGGTTAGCCGATCTATCTACCGTGCGTCCCACCGCCACAATCCGCATCCTGCTCTGCACCCAACAGCCCTTCGTCGCCCGGGGCTTCGCCGCCGTATTGCACGGCCGCCGGGACTTCGGCTTCACCGTCTGTTGTGAGAGCCTTCCAGCCACCTTCGAATGCCTCCGCTCGGCCGCGCCCGATATTGTCCTGGTTCACCTTGCCGCCCGCATGAATCTGTCGGACCTCCATCAGTTAAGCGCCGCTTCCGGACGGGCTCAAATCGTTCTGTGGGGTCAGGGACTGGCAGGCGAATTTGCGTTTCAGGCGATGCAACTGGGCGTCCGCGGCATCCTGCCGGCGGAAACCGCTGTGGATGCGCTCCTCGCCGCCATCGAAAGCATCCACCACGGCGTTCTCTGTTTTGACAAGGAACTCATGGACAGCGTGTTGCTGCAGAAGCGCATCACCCTTACCAGGCGCCAGGGGCAGATTGTTTCGCTGGTATCGCAGGGTTTCAAGAACAAGCAGATCGCTTTTTCGCTCGGAATCACCGAAGGCACCGTGAAGGTCTATCTTTATAAGTTGTTCCGTAAACTGGGCATGAACGACCGCTTGGAGATGGCTCTCTACGGTTTGAAAAACCTCTTCGCCGGCGCGCCGGAGCTTGCCGAAAAAGAGCTTGCCGGCCGGCCGCCCCGTCGCACGCCCGTTCCTTTCGGACCGCGCTCGCTGGCGCCCCCGCCGCGCGCCAAAGTCAAGCTCCACGCCGTGAATTAACCCCCAGGTGCAGTGTGCTTTAGCCCGCTTCAGTCTGCCCTTCCCAATACGACCAACGCGCCCTCCGGTACGTCACGCCTGCCCTTCCCGAAGCACATCCACCCCCGTCGGCGGTTTAATAGGAGGATGCTCCATGCGGCCTGGCTCATTCTCTTTCTTGCTTCCACTGGCGGTGCGCAATCCCAGCAGTTCCTTCCCAGTCAGTCCCCCCCTTCCGCGCCCGCCTCGCTGTCCCTCCAGATGCTCGCAGCCCACAACGCCGTCCGCGCCGCCCTCAAGATTGCTCCTTTGGTCTGGTCGGACCGCCTGGCTGCAGTGGCCCGGGATTGGGCCGGGACGCTCCTTGCGCGGAACCAGTTTGCCCACCGGCCGAATTCGCCCTACGGCGAAAACCTCTTCGACATCGCCGGCTCAACGGCGTCTCCCGCCCAAGTCGTCGCGGATTGGGCCTCGGAGGCCAAGGACTACGACTATGCCGCGAATCGGTGCGCCGCCGTCTGCGGCCACTACACCCAGCTCGTGTGGTCCGGCACCAGGTCCGTAGGATGTGCCGTCGCCACCGGCGGCGGACGCGAAGTCTGGGTCTGCAATTACGATCCGCCCGGCAACTTTGTGGGTAAGCGCCCATATTAGGCCGCCAGCGCGAAGCCGAATCGAGCCAAGAGTGCCCGGCAGGCCAAAGCCCTCATCCAACAAGTGGATTCCAACAGCCACGACCAGGCCGAGCGAATCGACCAGATCTCGACTGCCGCGGGCCGGATCGAAAAAGTCACGCCAGACAGCGTAGAGCTGGCGCAGCAGAGCGCCGCCGGGCAGCAACTCGGAACCCAGGCAACCGCCGTTTACGGCATTGCCGCCGAACTGGATAACGATGGTAGGAAAGTAGGCCCCGGCGCTCACCCTGCCCCATAGGGAGACCAATCCTGCCGCTCGTTGCACCCTAAGCGAGCCATCAGAAAACTGATTTGCCGTTGGTGGCGTGGGCGGTTCCGCCCGCGCGCCTTGACCGGGAGGCCTCTACCTGATGCCCAATTCCGAGCCGCGCGCGTAAGCAAGCGCTGCGCGCTCAGGTTTGCCAACAGTGCCAAGATTCACAATGAGTTCCGAGCCGCGCGTAAGCAAGCGCTACGCTCGCCCGGATTGGCTACGCCCATTGCACAACCTTCGCTCTCGCCTGTCTTTCTCCCCGCCGGAAACGATGATCCTCTACCTATTTCTATCCCCCCGGCTGAGCTAGAATGGCCTGAGCATGAACAACCGCGAGTTCAAAGAGCACTTGCGCCAGAAACGGATCGAAGCCCTCCGCGCGGAAGTCCGTGCCGAAAAGAAACCGCCCGCCAGTGAGAAACTGCCGCTTCGAATCCGCCGCAATGCGCGCTAGCGGCGCCTACTTGCACGCTACGCGAACGTAGACCGGCGGTAGCCCTCCCCGGAACCTGTCCCCGGCACGAAGGCGGTCGGCGCGTGGTGCAACGCGCCAGGCCGTGGCGCAGCAGGTTGGGCCACCGTCCGAAACTCGTGCTGCACGGTTTGAATGCCCGCAAGCGTTCCCGAACTCCGTACCACTCGTCCCGCCACAATCAGTTGCAGCGGCGCGCTGTTATTCAACATCGCCGGCCATGCGATAGAAAGTTCCACGTTGAGGCCCACCGGCAAAGCGCGCCCGGCGTCAAACAGAATGCCGCCGCTCGACAGATCCACGCTCGCTCCGGTTCCACTCTCCAAAAGGCGCCGGCGGCGGATCAGCTTCCAGCGGAGATCCAACTTGATTTCGTAGCGGCGGTCGGCACGCCGATCGCCCGCGATTCCCTCGATTGCTTTCACTGGTTCGTCCCAGACATTAGTGGATTGCATCTCGTTTTTTTCTCTCTTCCCTGAACCAAATCCATTATGCAAGCGTTGGAGAAAACAACACAGTCATGCGTGTACCCGGCAGGTACTGTTGGTGCTGGGGGGCAACAGGAGCAAATTACGCGCCGTCAACGACGCCGCCGCAGTGAGTATTCCTATCGGGACGCGATGCTTCCTGGCGCAGCCGCATAGTGGGGCAGCCAATCCTGGCTGCCGCCGCCTTTCAGGCGGCGTCATGGCACGCACCCAGCATGCGGCGGCACTCCTTGGCGCCGAACTTCACTCCCGCCTACCGCCCCGCATTCTCCGGCGCCGAAACCGTAACCGTCACACCGCCGTCCTTCACCAGCAAAAGCTCCACCGCCAGGTCCGCGTCGAAGCCTTTCACCACGTCCGCCAGCCGGCACACGGACGCAAAGGAAAGCCGCTCACCCACCTGCACCGGCAGCCGCACTAAAAGATCTTTTCTCGCCGCCTCACTCAAACGCACCATTTCCACATTCGTCAAAGTCCGGCCCGCCGCCAGCGCCCCGCTCATGGCCCGCAGCAACTCTTCGAAATAGCTGTCGCCCTGTTCCAGGCTTCGCAGCTTCCTTTCAGCTTCCAGGCCAGCCAAACTCACACCATCCTCTCGGGCAAACGCCGCCGGATTACCCTGCCGCGCCCGCAACATCTCCTCCCCGTCCGGCCAGGACTGCCACCGGCCCCGCCGCAGAATCACAGGTTTCTGCCGCTCCTCGTAGTCACGCCGGGTCTTCTCGATATCCGCCACCCACGCCGCCAAGCGTTGCGCCTCGCTTTCAGAATCGCCCGCGCTCGCGGCCGGTCCCGGCAAGTTCAGCTTCCGCGCCTCGGCGGCATACAGACGCGCAGCCTCCACCTGTAGGGCGTCCACAGTTGCCGGCTCCGTTTGCGCCAAACCGTCCCCGCCAAATACGGACATCGTGATGCACAAGCTAAACAGCCATTCCGTCGTCATGGATCGCATACCCCCCACGGGCCTGGACGTGTGAACTGCGCATTGGTCGTCCCTGGAAGCGCAGCAGATCGCACGTCCTTTATGCCATTCACCGCGCCCGAGGGCACCATCCAGTTCAATTTTCTTTTTCTTTAAAATCAATAATTTACCGGAATTTCCTTGCTCCAGGCGTCTGCTACTGTAATTCCAGGTGAGGAGCGCTGACATCGTTCTCCCGCAGGAGCTGTTCCGGTCTCCGTTTTCCCTGTTTTCCGCCCGGACAGCCCGCCAAACCGCCAATCCTTCGGCGGTCGCCGGCTCGCAACTGGCTTGTTTGCAACATCGCACCTCTCAAAAGCCGCCAATCCTTCGGCGGTCAGACTGAGTTTCATGATGCTACCGGACCCAACCATCTCACTCGACCTCGGCCGCTCCATCGGGCAAGGCCAAGCCTTTGGCCTCATCGCTTCCAAGTGCAGTTCCGCACAAGCGCAGTGCCTCAAATCCATCCGCGACCAACGCCTCTATGAATCCCTCGGCCTCAGTTGGGAGGATTTCTGCGCCCGCCACGCCGGCATCAGCCGTTCTTATGCCGACCAGCTCCTGCGCAATCTGGACGAGTTCGGCGATGCTTATTTTCGCCTTTCCGAAATTCTGCACATCTCCGAACCGGTCTACCGTTCCATCGCTCCTGCCGTCCATGACGATGCCATCGAGTTCGAAGGCGAATCCATCCCCCTGCTGCCGGAAAACGCCGCCCGCATCCGCACCGCCGTGGCGCGCATCCGCGCCGACCTCAAACACGTCAAAGCCGTCCGCTGGTTCCCCGCCACGTCCGTCATGCAGCGCCAACTCGATATGGTCCTCGATCAAATGGAGGACATCAATCGCCGCTCGCTCGACGCCGGCGATCTCACCGGCGTCCGCAACCTCTCCGCTTACGCCATCTCTCGGTTGCAATGGATCGCCACCGAAAATGAGGCTTCACTCCTTGCCGTGCCTCTCGAGCCCGGCCGTGAAGCCCCCGCACAATTGCCTGCAACCCCTGATCTTGATAGACTTAAGCATTAAGCAATCATCCGGTCGAACTGGGGTCCATGAATTGAAGGTCCGCGTCGTTCTGCTATCGATTACCGCGTGCCTGGCGCTGAGGGCGGCAACGCCCATTCGGCCCAACGCGGATGCCATTGTAGAGAATTACTGCGCCGCCACGCGCGGCCAGCAGCAGAAGGCGCAGGCCGCCACTATGGAAGTCGATATCACGGCGGCGCTTCCCAAACTCAAGAAAAAGGGTAAGTTGCACGCTCTCCGTCACATCTCCGCCCTGGGCCAGGTTACCTATGAGATGCTGAAGTTCGAAGGTGATGGCACCGTGAAGAACCAGGTCATCAACCGCTACCTCACCGCGGAAGCCGAATCCCAGGAGGAGCCCGGCGCCTCAATCGCCGTGACGCCGGAGAATTACAATTTCAAATACAAGGGCCTGAAAGAGCTCGATGGCCGCGAGACCCACTGGTTCCAGGTGACTCCTAAACACAAGCGCCAGGGTTTGTTTCGAGGCGAAATCTGGATCGACGCCCAGACGTTTCTGCGCGTCCAGGAATCCGGCTACCTGGTCAAATCGCCGTCGATTTTTCTTAAGAAAGTCGCCTTCGTCCGCAAGTATGAAATCAGGAATGGTATTTCCGTGCCCCTCCAGGAACTCAGCGTGGTGGATACACGGCTGGGCGTCGGCACTCTGGAAATGACCGTCGAATTCACTCACTACGCAATTGAAGCCCGGGTATTGACCGGCGAATCCGGGATTCAATAAGTGCCGTCCCGCGGTTCCGTTCCACTGGAGATTAAATGAGAACGCTGTTTCTGAATCCCCCCTCTTTCGAAGGCTTCGATGGCGGCGCCAGTTCGCGCTGGCCGGCTTCGCGGGAAATCGAATCGTATTGGTATCCCGTGTGGCTCTGTTACCCGGCCGGCATGTTGCCGGATAGCAAAGTGCTCGATGCCCCGCCTCACAAAGTTTCCATCGAACAGACCGTGGAGATGGCCAAACAGTTCGAACTGCTGGTGCTCTACACTTCCACCCCCGGCTTTCACGTCGACGTCAAAATGGCCGAGATGATGAAGGACGTCAACCCCAAACTCAAGGTCGCCTTCGTCGGACCGCCCGTCACCACCGAGCCGGATAAGACCCTCCTCGGCACACCCGCCATCGATTTCATCGTGCGCCGCGAGTTCGATCACCAGATCGTCGATTATGCCAACGGCAAACCGCTCGAAGAAATCGCCGGCGTCAGTTTCCGTAAGAATGGAAAAGTAATCAACAACCCCGACGCGCCCGTCATCGAAGACCTCGATTCGCTCCCCTGGGTGACTAAGACTTACAAGCGCGATCTCGACATCACCCGCTACAACGTTCCTTTCCTGCTCAACCCGTTCGTCTCGCTCTATACCTCGCGTGGATGCCCCGCGCTCTGTACCTTCTGCCTCTGGCCGCAAACCCACTCCGGCCATCGCTGGCGTCTGCGTTCGTCCGACGACGTGGCGAATGAAGTGCGCTACGCCATGGAGCAGTTTCCGCAGATGAAGGAGCTGTTCTTCGACGACGATACGTTCAACTATCGCAAAGAGCGCACCATTGAGCTCTGCAAGAAGCTCCAGCCTTTGAAAGCAACCTGGTCCTGCACCTCGCGCGTCACCACCGATTACGACACCCTGAAGGCTATGAAGGATGCCGGCTGCCGGCTCTTGATCGTGGGATACGAATCGGGCGATCCGCAAATTCTCAAGAACATCAAGAAGGGCGCCACCGTCGAAATGGCGCAGCGCTTCACCGCCAACTGCAAGAAGCTCGGCCTGCTGATTCACGGCGATTTCATCATTGGCCTGCCCGGCGAAACTCGCGAGTCCATTCGAAAGACCATTGACTTCGCGAAAAAACTGGATACCGAAACCATTCAGGTGTCCATCGCGCATCCCTATCCAGGCACCGAGTTCTTCGAATACGTCAAGAAAAACAACCTCATCACCATCGATTCCATGACCGATGACACCGGGCACCAGCTCCCCAACATCATCTACCCGGGTCTCGACCAGGGCGAACTGGTGGAATTCGTCGAGCGCTTTTATGGCGAATATTTCTTCCGCCCGCGCGTCATCTGGCGGATTGTAAGAAAGGCCATCTTCAACAACGACGAGCGGAGACGGCTCAGCAAGGAAGCCCGCGAATACATGGCCTTGCGATCCAAGCGGAAGAGGTTTGTGGCCGATCACAAGGCGGCCGCGAAGAACGCGCCGGTGGCAGCCAGTTCCGGCGATTGATGGCGGCATGAGCTCCGAAGCCGCCCGCCTGCGGGTTAAGACGTGGACTTGCGTTCCGGTGGTGGTGCTCGCCAACGCCTTTGGCGATTATTTCTTGAAGCGCGGCATGCCCGCTTCGCTCCAGTCTCCCGTTGAATACATCGGCGCTTTATTCCGGCCGTGGGTGGCGCTGGGCGTACTGCTGCTGATTGTCTGGCAGCTCTCCCGGATGGCCCTCCTGAGTTGGGCGGACCTCAGCTATGTGGTCCCTGTCACCGCCGTGGGCTACGTCTGTGTCGCGTTGATCGGCCGCGTTTTCCTCAACGAACGCATCACCGCGGCGCGCTGGCTGGGCGTCGTGCTGATCGTCGCCGGGGTCATGCTGGTGGGCGCCGGCACCGACCCTCAAACCACTGAAGCGTCCCGCGCCGCGGAGTCCCTCCAGTGAAGTGGCTGACGGTGGCAATCATGGTGGCGGCCACCACCGCCGGCGAAGTCCTGCAGGCCTATGGAATGCGGCGGCACGGTGAAATCCGCGACTTCCGCCCCGGCGCTTTAGGCCGCGCCGCGGCTGTGCTGGCTCGCAACCGCTTCGTGATCGCGTCGTTTGTTTCGATGGCCGTTTCCTTTTTCTCTTTGATGAAACTGCTCTCGATAACCGAACTCAGCTTCGCTGTTCCGGTCTCCGCGGTGACTTACGTGCTCGAAACAATACTGGCAAAATATGTTCTGAAAGAACGGGTCAACCGGCTGCGCTGGGCGGGCGCCGCACTGGTGATCTGCGGGGTGGCGCTGGTTTCCCGGTGATCCTCCTCGCCATACCGGCGGTCGCGGCGGCGGCCTACTATCTGCTGGCGGTGGTGGCCGCCGCCGTCTGGCGCAAGCGGCTGGCCTGGCACGGCGCCGGGGGCGTCCGGCCGCCTGTCTCCATCCTGAAACCGGTCCATGGCAAAGATCCGCACTTTTATGAAGCCATTCGCTCGCACGCCATGCAGAGCTATAAGGATTACGAAATCCTCTTCGGATTCGCCGACGCGAACGATCCCGCGGTGGCTGAAATCGAGCGGCTCAAGCTGGAGTTTCCGCGCCGCCAGATTGAGATCCTGCAGGTTTCAAGCGACACTCCCAATGAAAAAGTTGGCGTCCTCGCGGCCCTCGCGAAGCGCGCCCGCTACGACGTGCTGCTGGTCAACGATAGCGACATCGTGGTGGAACCGGGGTATCTGGAGGATGTCACCGCTCCGCTATCCGATCCTGCCGTCGGCCTGGTGACCTGCCTCTATCGCGCCCGTTCGGATTCGGCCGCGGCAGGTTGCGAGGCCCTGGGAATCGCCACCGAGTTCGCTCCCAGCGTGATCGTGGCGCGGCTGCTGGGGCAGGCGGAATTCGCCCTCGGTTCCACCATGGTTTTTCGGGCCGAGACGCTGCGGCGGATCGGCGGCTTCGAAGCCATCGGTAAATATCTGGCGGACGATTACCAGCTCGGCAAACACATCCGCGCACTCGGCCTGCGCATCGAATTCGCCCGGGTCGTCGTGGAGACCAGCCTCGGCGCCGGTTCGTGGCGAGAGGTCTGGCTGCATCAGTTGCGCTGGTCGCGGACCATCCGCGTGTCGCGCCCCGCCGGTTATATCGGGTTCGGCGTTACCCAGGCCACCGTGTGGGCACTCGTGGCTTTTGCCGCCGGTCAATGGTGGGCGGGCGCGGCGGCTCTGCTGCTGCGGCTCATCGCCGGCGTTATGACCGGAGCCGGAATCCTGGGCGACGCGCGAGTCAAACCGAACCTCTGGCTGATCCCCGTGCGCGATATTTTCGGCTTCGCCGTTTGGGTCTGCGGCCTCTTTGGCCGCCACGTGGAATGGCGCGGCAAACATCTGGAATTGCGCGCTGACGGCAGCATTCGGGCCGACCACTCGGAGCCCGAAAACCGGCCTTGATTTCGCCCCGCGCAAGAGGTAGCCTTCTATCAGGTTTGTTGATTCAGTATTTTAAGCCCTTTTTATGCTTTGAGGGCCGGCAAGCCCTGGGAGGTTCAAGATGATCCTGTTGCTGTTTGGTCCTCCGGGAAGCGGAAAAGGCACGCAATCTCTTCATCTGGCCAGGAAGTTCCAGATCCCCGCGATTTCAACCGGCGAAATTTTCCGCGCTGAATACAGGGCCGGAACTGACCTGGGCCGTCTATCCAATCAGATCATCGCGAACGGCAGCCTGGTTGGCGATGATCTCGTAAACGGAATCGTGGCCGCTCGGACGGCGCGTCCCGATTGCGCCGGCGGTTTCCTGCTGGACGGCTACCCGCGTACCGTCCCGCAAGCCGTCTTTTTTGCCGGGCTGCTGCGGGAGCGCCGGCTGCCCGAACCGGCCGTCATCCATCTTGGTGTGGCGGAGGAACAGCTGGTAGGGCGGCTCACCGCGCGGCGGCAGTGTCCGAAGTGCGGCCACATTTACAATTTGCTGTCGCGGCCGCCAAGGCGACCCGGCGTGTGCGACGACGACGGCGAAGCACTGAGTACTCGCGATGACGATCGCGAAGCCGTAATCCGCCAGCGCCTGGCGGCCTACCGGGAACTGACGGGCCCGGTGTTGGATTATTACGGCCGCGCAGCCGTTATCACCGTGGATGGCGCTCTGCCGCCGGACCAGGTGACCCAAGCCATCGAAAACGCCGTGCCGCAGACGGCGGCGCAGTAAGCTCGGCGGGAGTTTCGGATCGACACCCGCAGGCACGTCCCCCGGCGCTGCGCGGAGTAGAATTGGGTTCTGCATGTCTAGAACCTACACCCCGATGAACGACCAGTTGGCGGAATACGTCCGTGAGGTCACGCTGCACGAACCCGAGGCGCTGCGGCGTCTCCGCGAAGATACCGAAGACCATCCCCACGCATCGTTGCAGATCGCTCCCGAACAGGGACAATTTCTCCATCTGCTGGCCAGGATTATGGGCGCGCGCAAGGCGCTCGAAGTGGGCGTCTTCATGGGCTACAGTTCCACCTGGGTGGCGCTGGCGCTGCCCCCGGACGGCAAGCTGGTGGCCTGCGACGTGAACGCCGAATTCGCCGCCGCGGCGCGCCGGACGTGGCAGGCGGCGGGCGTCGGGAGCCGGATCGATTTCCGGCTGGCGCCGGCCTTGGAAACACTGGATGGGTTGATTGCGGATGGCCAGGCCGGCACTTTCGATTTCGCTTTCATCGACGCAGACAAGCCCAATTATCCGAACTATTATGAACGGGCCCTGACGCTGTTGCGGCCGGGCGGTTTGATTGCCGCCGACAATGTCCTGTGGAAAGGAAAAGTGGCGGACCCGCGGGAACGGGATACCGATACCGAAGTGATGCGGAGCTTCAACCGCAAGCTCCACGCGGACCCGCGCGTCACGCTCTCGATGGCCACCATGGGAGACGGACTGACGCTGGCTTGCAAATTGGGGCGTTGAAGAAGATAGTCTGGTGTCCCACTGAGAATCAGCCGTCTCCCAGGTGCACCCTCCGATGCGCAGACGGGAGACGGCGAATAGGTGGTGTCTGAAAAATGATAGCCGGTTCAGGCCCCGCGCGGCGCCGGACGTCCACCTGGGCGCGGATTTCCGGCGGAGGTGTTTCTGATTTTCAAGGAAGCCATCTCCAATGCGGCACGCCACTCGGGAGCCTCGCACGTGAACATCCGGTTTGAAATGCACGCCGGGCGCCTGGCTCTGGAAGTGAGCGACGACGGCAAAGGAATCGATGAAGCAGTGACCGGCGATGGGCATGGATTGGACACCATGCGGCGGCGGGCTCTGGCGCTGGGCGGCCAAATGGAAATCACCAATGCGCCGGACGGCGGCGCGCGACTGCAGATAGAACCTCCCTATCCCAAGTACCGCTGGAGATCGTCGGCGCGGTAACAGTGGGCGAAGGCCGTCTCGCGCGTGATGCGGTTGGCGCGCACCAGTTCAGCGAGCGACTGCTCCATGGTCATCATGCCATCGGACTTGCCAACCGAAACCTGCGAGCGAAGCTGGTGGTCTTCGCCCTTGCGGATCAGCGCGCGGACGGCGTCGGTGGCGAGCATCACTTCAGTGGCGGGCCATCGCACAACGCCATCCAGGCCGGGCACCAGTTGCTGCGCGACGATGGCCAGCAGAGCCAGCGACAACTGCTGACGAATTTGCGGCTGGTTGGCGGAGGGAAACGTGTCCAGAATGCGGGACACGGATTGGACGGTGTCGTTGGTGTGGAGCGTGGAGAGAACCAGGTGTCCGGTTTCGGCGGCGGTGAGCGCGGTGGAGATGGTTTCGGCGTCGCGCATTTCACCCACCAGGATGACGTCCGGCGACTGGCGCATGATGCTGCGCAGCGTGACGGCGAAATCGGGCGTGTCGCGCCCCACTTCAATCTGCTCAATGATGGCGTTGCGATTGGAGTGCTGATACTCCACGGGATCCTCAATGGTGACGACGTGCGCGGCGCGGCGGGTATTGACGATATCGATGAGCGCGGCGAGCGTGGAAGATTTTCCGCAGCCGGTGGGCCCGGTGAGCAGAACCATACCCTGGCGGCGATCCGCCAACTTAGCAAGCGAGGCAGGCAGGTGCAAGGATTCAAGCGAAGGAATTTTCGAAGGCAGAAGCCGGATGCAGGCGGCCAGCGTGCCGCGCTGGTGATGCACGTTGACGCGGAAGCGGCCGATGCCTTCGCGAAAGAAACCGAAATCGATGGATTTGACGCGCTGCAGTTCGTCCAACTGGGGCGGTTCGAGAAGCGGCGTAACCAGGCTGCGCACTTCCTCGGCATCGAGCGGCGGCCCGGATGCGGGAGTGAGGTTACCGGTGACGCGCAACATGGCAGGCGCGCCGGCCACCAGCAGAATATCGGACGCGTTGCGCGAGGCCGCTGTGTTGAGCAGCTTATCGAGCGTGGGAGTGGATTGAGGACCGCGGCCAGTAGCGCGCTTTTGCGTGGGAGCAGCGCGATTCAGTTCGGCTACAATTTTGGAAAGCTCTTCGGAGTCGTATTCGCCCATGAGATGTCCGAGACTGGTGTTAACAGTGAATGACGAGTTTTCCGGCCCGAGCGTTGAGGCTACCGCGGGCCGAATTCGCTTAACCCAAGATACTCTAAACGAGTGGCGGGGGTGGAGCTTACCAGCCGGTGAGAAAGGTTGGGACTCCAGGCGTCAACACGAGAGTCGACGCAAGGCCGGGCTTCGCCCGGTGGACCGATTGACAATCGGTCCACCGGATACCATCCTGCCCCACTCCGGCTACTGCTTGACTTCGGCTTCGATGGCTTCCAGTTCCTTGCCGGCGTCGGCCCACTTGCCTTGTGCGGCCAGTTCGCGGTAGCGGCGGAGATGGTCGCGGATGCGCGCCAGACGGGCGTCGGAGGCTGGTGTGGCATTCGCGGCTGCCGGGGTTCCGGCCGCCCCTGGAGCGGTGGCGGCGGTTGCCTGGTGGATGAGTTGCTGCGCGCCACTGGAGAGCTGCGCCAGGGCGTCGATGTAGGTGTCGGCGTAAATCAGGCGGCTGCCCACGGCCAGCACGATCTTTTTCAATTGCGGCATGCTCCCCTGGTTGGCCTGAATGTAGATGGGGTCCACGTAGAGGAATGTATTGCCGACGGGCAGGATGAGGATCTGGCCGCGCAGGACGTGCGAGCCCTGCTGGTTCCAAAGTGACAGGTCCTTCGAAATGTTCGGGTCCTGATTAATATAGGCCGCGACATTCATGGGGCCGGGAATCAATTCCTGTTTGGATAACTGATAGACGACGGTTTCACCCAGGTGCGCGCCGTCGCAGCGCGCGGCCATCAGTCCGATGAGGTTGTTCTTACTGCGCGGGGTGAAGGGCATCAGCAGAAGAAACTCCGGCTCGGTTTCGTGCGGCAAAGTAGCCATCACATAAGTGGGAGTTACTGGTTCCGAGGAGTTATCCTGGCCGGAAGAGTGGAGCGCGAGTTCCCAGACATCCTCCTTGTTATAGAACGACTGCGGATCGAGCATGTGGTAGGTGCGATAGATTTCGGCCTGCACGGAGAAGAGCATTTCCGGGAAGCGCGCATGGCGGCGCAGGTCGGCGGGCATTTTCGAATTGGGCAGGAACAGCTCCGGAAACAGATTCTGGTAGGCGGAGATGATGGGATCATCGGGCGCGAAGACGTACATGTGAGTCTCGCCGTCGTAGGCATCGATGGTGGCTTTGACGGCGTTGCGGATGTAATTGAGGCTGTTGAAACCGGGGACATCGACGGCGCGGGAGTAAGGATGCGCGTCGGAAGTGGTGTAGCCGTCGACGATCCAGACGAGGCGGCCGGCGTCGTTGATGACCATGTAGGGGTCGGTATCCCATTCGAGGAACGGCGCCAGTTCCTGCAAGCGTTCGCGCACTTTGCGGCGGATCATCATGCGGCTGTTGGGCGTGAGGTAATTGGTGAGCAGAATATTCGGCTCGCCTTCACGAACAGCGGCGGCGAGGCGCATGAAGAACGATGAGATGGGAAAGCCGCCGGTGCCTTCATACCGGGAGGTTTCGTACTTTTCACCGGACGGGTAATTGAACTCGGCTTCGGCGGTGTTGACGAAGACGGGTTCGTGAGTCATTTCGCCATAGTAGATCTCGGGCCGCGTGAGCTTGAGGCTGGGAGTGTGAATCTTAGGGGGCGCGTCTTCGATCTCCAGGACGGGCAGGCCGTCGGAAGTCATCTTGCTGACTTCGGAGAGAACCAGGCCGTAACCGTGGGTATAGATGAATGCCGGGTTGATCCAGTTATTGCGCGCGTCGGCCAGATTGGAAATATCGAGTTCGCGCGGCGAGAGCAGCACTTCACGGTATTGGCCGTCGATGGTGTAGCGGTCGATGTCGCTATCGTGGAAGACATAGTAAGTGCGGAGAGTCTGGCGCTGAGTGATGGTGTCGTGGTAAGGCTGCCAGTCCCACAGGCGGACGTTGTCGAGCAGAGGTTTGTGCTGGGCGGTGTCGATGGCCGCGTTGGGATCGGCGTTGAATTCGATGGCGCGCACGCGCTGCTCCAGGCCGTAGGCACTGAGGGTGGCGTGGATATGGTTCTGGATGTAAGGCTTCTCGAGCGAGATTTCGTTAGGGCGTACGTGCAGGGAGGAGACCAGTTGCGGGACGGCGAAGGAGACGACGAGCGCGAGCGACATGGACAGGGCGAGCAACCAGCGGCCGGCGAGGACGAATGCCGCGGCCGCGAAGCAGGCGCCGATGAGCAGCCACTGCAGAGGCAAGCCGACGTACTGGTCGACGTAATCTACGCCGACCAGGAACGTGCCGTGCGAGTTATAGACCATTTCATAGCGGCCGAGAAAGAAGCGCACGGCGAGGGCGAGTAGCAGGATGACGGCGGCGCCGCGGAGGAAACGGGATTCGAGGCCGCCTTCGAGGCGGAAAATGGCCGGGTCGATTTCGCGAGTCTGCTGCATGTCGGCGAGTTTGTCTTTCAACTGCCAGCCGCGCGCCGCCAGCCAGTAAAGCAGAATGGCGACGATGACGAGCCACAGGACGTAGCTGCGCAGCATGCCGTAAAACGGGAGATCGAAGAGATAGAAAGAGAGTGGCTTTTCGAAGATGGTGTCGTGCCAGGCGGAGGCGGCGGCGGGCAAGCCGCGGGAACCCGCGAAGCGCACGACGGTCCAGGTATCGATGGCGGCGGCGGCCACGAGGTAACCCAGCAGCAGGATGCCAATGGCGGAAATGCGGTTATAGATGGGATGGCGGCCGAGTGAGGTTCCGGCGAACTTCAAGGCGCGGGCATGGGTGATCCACAACGCCGCGAAGGCCACGAGGGTGGCGACGGCCAGCGGTGCGATGTTGTAGTACAGCATGCTGAGCCAGGTGTGGAACTGTCCGAGCTCCTTCCACCATTCGACCTCAATGGCATAAGAAGCGAAGGAGCGGGCGCCGAGTAGCAGCAATCCGAGGACGACAAAGAACGCGATGCGGCCCACACGCGAACCGGGTGCACGCCGCCGATCGATTTCACGAGACATGCCCCAAGCGTATCAGGGAGGAGCGCCGAGCGATAGGTCGCCGATGGGGTGGGGGCGTGAAGGGGAGATCTTAACGCGGAGGCACGGAGGAGCGGAGAAAAGACAAAGTTGAGAGATGGGGCATGCGGGCGTACCGCGTGATTCTTCCGCCCCGTTCCGGGGCTCAGCGCTTCCACGAGGTCCCAGGGCTTGCACCCTGGGCTAGGATCTGGCGCCCCTACGGGGCTAGCGACGGTAAAACCGTTGCGTCCTGAGAAGGTCCCAGGACTGGGACTGGACGCGGGCGAGCACCGCCCACGCCACCAAAGAGAGAGGGATGGTTGGCGGAAAAGCCAAAGGGGCGTGCGATCCGCTACAATGATGGGTGAGAAAGAAGGAGGCCGTTATGGAACCCACTGGCATTCAAGCCGCCGGTTTATTCGGCCTGGGCGGACCTGAGATTGCTGCACTTTGCTTGCTGGCTGTATTGTTATTCGGCGGCAAGAAAGTGGGCGAACTCGGGAAAGGTCTAGGCGAAGGGATCCGCAACTTCAAGACTGCGTTGAAGGGCGACGAAGAAGAGAAGAAGTAGCAAACTGGCTTCGAGAACAGCCCGCAAGTGGGGCTGGTTCCAGCTCGGCTTCACGAGATCCAACCAATACAAAGGAAAAACCCCGCAAGTCCTGAAAGGCCTTGCGGGGTTTCGATTTTAGTCGACGGACAGCGGCGTCCGCGCGAGCTACTTCTTCTTGGGTGGAACGATGGCGTCCTTGGCAGCCTTGGCGACGCGGAACTTCACGACTTTCTTGGCCGCGATCTTGATGGCTTCGCCGGTGGCCGGGTTACGGCCCATGCGGGCTTTACGATCCTGGCGGACGAGGCGCCCGAGGCCGGGGACCACGAATACGCCGTTCTTCTTCACTTCTGCGATGGCCAGGGCAGCCAGACCATCCAGGAACCCGCGCGCCACTTTGCTGCTGACTTCCGACTGAGTAGCCAGAGTCTTGACAATCTGGGTTTGGGTCATTCTAGTATTTGCCATAAATCTCCTTAAGATTCTCCAAAAACTTTCATCGAAACATTTTTGAGCCGCTACGTTCTGGCGAACGAGCGCTGCGATTCGATATCAATCATAAGTGAAGGCCATGGGGATGTAAAGGGACTTTTGCGAAAAAAGGCCGATTTTCCTCGGTTTTTTTGTGTCGAGAGAGCTGAAGACGCCTATTTACGGGCTATTCAGGAAGCCGAGGGCCGATCGGTAGAGTAAATCCCCCTCCCGGAAGGCGGCGGCAGCCTTATTTTTCAGTACGCGGAAGCGAATCCGGTCCACGGCGCGCGCCTCGAGCGAGATTCGGACGGCGGCGTACAATTTGAGCGAGGGTCCGCCGGCGGTGGTTTCGGAATCTTCCTGCGAAGCCTCAGGACGGGAGCGCAACTGGTTCAGAAAAATTACCACAGCGCCGGATCTGGCAATGGGGCCAGCGAGGTTGCGCAGCCCGGAGGCCAGCACACGGCCCTGCAAGCCTTGTCCGGCATCTCCGAAGCCGGCTTCGAGTTCAAGCCTGGGGATGAGCGCGGCGGCCGAATCCACAACCTGGAGATCGACTGCGTGGGAAACGGTCAGCTGGCGGATGATTTCGAGGGCCTGCTCGGCGGTGTCGGGCTTGACGACGGGCAGGCGGGCGATGGCCACGCCGAGCGCAGCGGCATAGGCGGGATCGAAGGCATGCTCGGCGTCGATCCAGGCAGCGGTCATACCCAGGCTCTGAATATGAGCGACAATCTGCAAAGCGAGCGTGGTCTTCCCGGTGGACGAAGCGCCGAAGAGTTCGACGATGCGGCCGCGGGGAAAGCCTCCGGCGCCAAGGGCGGCGTCGAGGCCGGAGAAGCCGGTTGAGATGACGCTTGTGGGGGGCTGGCCGCCCATGCGGGCAAGTTTGAGCCGAATGGCGCGCTGCCGCTCCTGCTCCGTCATGGGCGCTCAGCCCGCTAGCGGCGGGTAGGCGCGGCCTTGGCGGCGGGCGCGGGAGCTTCGGGTGCGGCGGCAACGGCGGCGTCGCCCTTAATCAAGCCGAGGAGTTTGCGCAGTTCGGTATCGACGCTGGCGCGGATATCCGGGTTGTCCTTGAGGAACTGGCGGGCATTCTCTCTTCCCTGACCGATGCGGTCGCCCTTATAGCTGAACCAGGAGCCGCTTTTCTCAATGAGGTTCTGGGCGACGCCGAGATCCAGCAGATCGCCTTCCTTGGAAATGCCTTCGCCGTAGATGATATCGAATTCGGCTTCGCGGAAAGGCGAGGCAACCTTATTCTTCACGATCTTGACCTTGGTGCGATTCCCTACGACGGCGTCTCCATCCTTGATGGCCGCGATGCGGCGGATATCGATGCGTATCGTTGAATAGAATTTCAGCGCGCGGCCGCCGGTGGTGGTCTCGGGATTGCCGAACATGACGCCGATTTTTTCGCGGATCTGGTTGATGAAGATGAGGCAGGTGCGGGATTTGGAAACGACGCCGGTGAGTTTGCGGAGGGCTTGGGACATGAGGCGGGCCTGCAGGCCCATGTGACTGTCGCCCATTTCGCCGTCGAGTTCGGCTTTGGGCACGAGCGCGGCCACGGAATCGACGACGAGGACGTCGATCTGGCCGGAACTGACGAGGGTATTGGTGATTTCGAGCGCCTGCTCGCCATAGTCGGGCTGAGAGACCAGGAGGTTGTCGATATCGACGCCGAGTTTGCGGGCGTAGGAAGGATCGAGGGCATGCTCCACATCGATGAAGGCGGCAATGCCGCCGGCCTTCTGAGCCTCAGCGACGACCTGCAGAGCGATGGTGGTTTTGCCGGAAGATTCCGGTCCGAAGATTTCAATAATGCGGCCGCGCGGCACGCCGCCGACGCCCAAAGCGGCATCGATGGAAATCGAGCCGGTGGAGATCACCGAGACGGGTACGATGGCGTCCTTCGAGCCAAGCCGCAGAATAGAGCCCTTGCCAAACTGCTTTTCGATTTGGCCGAGTGCGGTTTCCAGGGCACGCGCGCGCTCTTTTTCGTCCATGTTGGGTAAGACTCCTCAGGTGGGTTGAAGGGATATTGTAGCAGCGAGTGCGGGTATGGGGAGAAAGGGAGTTTAGTAAAAGGGGAGAAAAGCGATTTTAACGCGGAGGCGCGGAGAAGCGGAGAAAATGAGAAACAAAGGCGCAGGGGGGATGACGCTAGCCGCTCCGATGCATCCGATACGGGGCATAATGAAATCTGGTGGATGGAAATTATGCGATTGATTTGTCTATTTGGAATCGCACTGGCAATGCCATGGGCCAGCGGCCTGGCGCAGCAGGTGACCACGACGGACACTTCGGCAGAAGGGTCAAAGATGATTCACATCATCATCAAGGCTCGCCAGCCGTATCGGCAGGCGGACGGAAGTCCATATACGCCGAGCCTCGAGATTCGTTGCGAAGAGTCCAAGGACGGCAAACGGACGGTGACGGCGATCCTGGAAACGGCGGGAATTGAGACGGCGGTTTCGAACGACATCGAATCCATCGCTTCGTCAAAGACCACGAAGACCGGACGTAAGCCGATTGATAATTCGGTGGTGAACTATTCGGAGGAGAAGCCGTTTCACGATCCTAGAATCAAATTCGACGATGGGAAGGCGGTGCTGGCGTCGCGGCGGCTGAACGTGGATAAGGACATTCTGATTATTCCCGGCAGCGTGTTTCTGAAAGGCGGCCTGACGGCGCGGGCGGTGTCGCTTTCGTTTCCGGCGAACGGGGAGAGCAACCAGGACGATGTGGTGAGCCAGTTCGATTTGAGCGGATTCAAAGCGGAATTGGATAAGCACGCGGAGTGCAGCGCGAAATAGGGGAAGGGTAGAGTCCGTCTAGAGCCGTGCCCAAGCCGGGCTTTGCCGGGCGGCGCCGAGTGACACTCGGCGCGCAGGATGCCATCCAGGATGCCATCCTGCCCCACTCAGCAGCGGGGTTAATCGACGCCGCCGCCGCCCGACGGGCGGACGGTATAATCGACATCAGAGGTCTTGTGATGGCTGCTCGTCTATTTCTACTCGGGTTGCTGGCCGCGGTGTTGATGGGAGCGCCGGCCAAAACAAAGACGGTGGGCACGGCTCGCGGAGAGAACGAGGATCTGGTGATTGAAGCCACGATCTATGTGGCTCCGGAAGACGTCAAAGAACTGCTGGGCGACGAGCTGGGCGGCCATTACATTGTGGCGGACGTGAAAGTGGAGCCGAAATATGGGAAGGAAATCAGCGTGGATCGCGACGACTTCGTGCTGCGCACGGAGAAAGACGGCGAAAGGACCAAGCCGTTCGTGGCCAGCCAGATTGTGGGCCAGCAAGCGCTGATTGTGACGCACTCGGCAGACGATTCGAAGAAGAACAAACCGGCCATCATGATCGGCGGGATTGGGGGCGGCGCGGGGACCGGCTCCGGAAACAACGGAGGGAACGCTTCATCGAAGATTCAAAACAACGGCGCGGCGAAGGATAGTCCGCTGCAAAAAGTGCTGGACGATCGGATTCTGATGGAAGGCAAGACTACCCACCCTTTAAGCGGCCTGCTTTATTTCGCAATGGAGAAGCAGAAGATGAAGGAACTGGAACTGATGTATGGCGGTAAGGAAAACAGGATCAGTTTGAAGTTCAAGTAAACCAACCATGAGAATCCTGGTAGTGGAGGACGAGAAACGCATCGCAGACTTTCTGTGCCGGGGCCTCGAAGGCGCGGGCTATGCGGTGGACGCGGCGCCCACGGGGACTTTGGCGTTGGAGAACATCCACGCCACGGATTACGACCTGGTGGTGCTGGACCTGATGCTGCCCGATATGGACGGACTGCAGGTGCTGGAGAGAATGCGCAACCGCAAGGCCGGGCCGCCGGTGCTGATATTGAGCGCGCGTGGGGGGTTGGACGACCGCGTGAAGGGCCTGGAAACGGGCGCCGACGATTATCTGGTGAAGCCGTTTGCATTTGTGGAACTGCTGGCGCGAGTGCGGGCGCTGCTACGGCGCGGGCAGCCGACGCCGGAGAAACTGCAAGTAGCCGATTTGACTCTGGACTGCATCCGCCGCAAGGTGGCGCGCGGCAACGACGTCATCGATCTGGCGCCGAAGGAATTCGGCATTCTGGAATACATGATGCGCAACCGCGGGCGGCCCTTGAGCCGCACGATGATTGTGGAGCACGTGTGGGACATGGATTACGACGGTCTGACGAACATCGTGGACGTTTACATTCGCCATCTGCGGAGCAAGATCGACGACCGTTTTCCGCAGAAGCTGATCCAGACGGTGCGGGGCATCGGTTACATGATCGACATGCCGGAAAAACAGGCGGAACGGCCGGTTGAGCCATCCACCGAGCGGCAGGTCTGAGAGTGATCCGCCGGCGCGACTTTCAGCGCATCAGCCGCGGGCTGCGGTTCCGGTTGACGGCCAGCTATGCGCTGTTCTTTACGGTGCTGCTGATCGGCGCGTCGTTTCTGTACGGGATCCGGCTCAACAACACGCTGCAGGAAGTGGCACACGCCACGCTAACCGATCACTGGGACGCGATGAAAGGCTACCTGCGCATCGAGAAGAAGCATGAGATCGATGCGGACGAGCGGGGGTTCTGGTATTTCGATCCAGACGATACGGAAGAGACCACGATTGTTCTGGACATCAAGAAAATTTACCTGATTGCGGGCGCCGACGGCAAAGTGATTCTGGACGAGAACGACAAGCCGGCGTATTCGGAGGCGTACAAGAACATCTTCGATACGCAGGCGAACATCAGGGCTCGCGTGACGAAGGCCAACCCCAACCCCTCGGCTCCGAATCCGGGGCCGTATTGGGATGTGCGGCGGGATTCGGATGGCGCGCAATACCTGGTGCGCTCCGGGATTGTGTGGGACGAAGGGCACCGGCATGCTTACTACGTGTCGCTGGGGTCGCCGTTGGAGCAGTATGCCAAGATCCAGAGCGGGTTCACCTGGATTTTTATCGGGGTGATTCCGGGCGGGTTGATTCTGGGCGCGATTCTGGGGTGGTTCATGGCGGGCCGGGCGCTCAAGCCGGTGAAGGATGTGGCACTGGCGGCGCAGCGCATTTCGGGATCGAACCTGAGCTTGCGGATTCCGACGCGCGAGGCCGGTGACGAACTGGATTACCTGATTCTGACGTTCAACCGGATGATTGAGCGGCTGGAGGCATCCTTCCAGCAGATGAAGCAGTTCTCGACCGATGTTTCGCATGAGCTGCGCACGCCGATTACGGCCATCCGCGGGCAGTTGGAAGTGGCGCTGTTTACCGCCAAGACGACCGAGCAGTATCGCGAAGCGATGTTCAATGCGCTGCAGGATATCGACCGGCTGTCGCAGATTGTGCGGGCGCTGCTACTGCTGTCGCAGGCGGAATCGGGCCAACTGGCGCTGCAGAAATCGCGGCTGAATCTGCAGGAAGTAGCCGGGGACCTGGTGGACCAGTTTCAGATTCCGGCCGAGGCGGCGGGGGTAAAACTGGAAGCGGACCTGCCGGAAGAATGTCTGGTGGAAGGCGACCGGGTGCAGATTGAACGGATGATCACGAACCTGCTGTCAAACGCTCTCAAGTTCACGCCGGAAGGCGGGACGGTGCGGCTGCGGGTGGTATCCACGCCGGAGCGCGCGGAGATGATTGTGGAGGACAACGGACGGGGCATCTCACCCGAGCATCTGCCACACATTTTCGACCGCTTCTATCGAGTGCCCGGGTCTGGGACGGCGCCCAACCCGGAGCAGGGCCTGGGGTTGGGGTTGAGCTTCGTGGCGTGGATTGTGAAAGCGCATCGCGGCAAAGTGGAAGTGGATAGCGAGGCCGGCAAGGGTACGCGGTTTACGATCACGCTGCCGGCGCTGGGCGTGGGGCAAGACACGATGGAACTGGCGAGCCAGCCGGCGGGGCATTCGTAGGGCGGAGGATAGGGTGGCACGGGCACGGTGGAGGCGGGTGTTGGGGTTGCCGCTTGCTTGCGCGCGCGGCTCGGATGAGGGGCGCCGGAGACGGTTGCCGGGGTGGGGATGGGCGGCAAGACGATCAGCGAGAAAATACTGTCTGCGAAATCCGGCGTGGATGCCCGCGCGGGGGACGTGGTGGTGTGCCGCGTGGATGGAGCGATGGGCACGGACGGGTCGGCTCCCATGGCGATCGACTATTTCGAAGCGATGGGCGGACAGACGGTGCACGATGCCGCGAGCGTGGCATTCGCGCTGGACCATTACGCGCCGGCGCCCGACCGCGCCACGGCGCAGTTGCATGAGCGGCTGCGCGAGTTCGCCGGGAAGTACGGCATTGAATTGTGGGACGTAGGGCAAGGCATCGGCCATCAACTGATGGTGGAGCGCGGCCGGGCGGTTCCGGGCAGCCTGGTGGTGGGGGCGGACAGCCATGCTGTGACGTACGGCGCGTTGAATGCGTTCGCTACGGGGATCGGGTCTTCGGACCTGGCTGCGATATTGATTTGCGGACGGGTGTGGCTGCGAGTGCCGGGAACGATCCGGGTGAACGTGGCGGGATGTTTGGGACGCGGCGTATATGCCAAAGATGCGGCGCTGGCGCTGGCGGCGAAACTGGGCGCGGACGGTGCGGCTTACCAGGCATTGGAATTCGGAGGCCCGGGGGTGGCGGCGCTGGATATGGACGACCGGCTGGTGCTGAGCAACTTCGCGGTAGAGATGGGGGCGAAGAATGGGATCTTCCCGGCGGATGGCGTGACGCGCCAATATCTGTCGGGCCGGACGGCGGCGGGCTTCGACGCGGTGGAAGCGGATGCGGATGCCGGGTACCTCCGCGAGATTGGGCTGGACCTAAGCGAATTGGGCCCGCAGGTGGCCTTGCCGCACCAAGTGGACCGGGTGGAGCCGCTGGAACGGGTGGCCGGGACGCCGGTCCAAATGGTCTACCTGGGGACCTGCACGGGCGGCCGGGTGAAGGATTTTCACCAAGCGCGGGATGTGTTGAGAGCGGGCGGAGGCGTGGCGGGCGGCGCACAACTGGTGGTGACGCCGGCATCGCGGGCAGTGCTGGAGACGCTGGCGCAGGACGGAACGCTGGCCGAGTTTGCGGCCATGGGCGCGGTGATTGGGACACCGGGATGCGGATCGTGCTGTGGAACTTGCGGCTCCATACCGGGGGATGGAGTGCATGTGATTTCCACGGCCAACCGTAATTTCAAGGGGCGGATGGGAAACAGCGGCGCGTTCATTTACCTGGCGTCGCCGGCCAGCTGCGCGGCGGCGGCGGCGCGCGGGGCGATTACGGATCCGCGGGAGATTGAGGCATGACCGGGCGGGCGCGGGTATTCGGGAACGACATCAATACGGATTACATTATTACGTCGCGGCGCAAACGCGAGAGCCTGGACCCGGCAGTGTTACGGCACTACGTGTTCGAGGAGCTGGACGCGGGGTTTGCGGTCACGGTGGAAGCCGGCGATTGGATTGTGGCGGGCAAGAATTTCGGCTGCGGATCGGCGATGGAAGTGGCGGTGACGGCGCTGCTGGGAGCGGGAATCCGGGCGGTGGCGGCCTGCAGTTTCTCGCGCACGTACTTCCGGAACGCGGTGAACAACGGGCTGCTGCCGTTGGAGTGCGACACGTCGGGCATCGGCGAAGGAGACCGGCTCACGCTGGCGGACGGGCAGGTACGGAACGAAACCACGGGAAAAGCAGTGGCGGCGGCGAGGGCGCCGGAGATGATGCGGGAGATCATTGCAGCGGGCGGCTTGGTGAACTACTTCCGGCTGCATGGGGATTTTCCGGCTTGAGGCAGAAAGGAGAGCCCTTGGCAGGGCGGCATTGCGCCTCTGGCGCAGCCCTGCTTCGAGACAGAGTCAACGCGTTCAATCCGCGTTGCCGGCGAGCACGCGGAGACGCGGAGCAGGCGCGGCGCGGTTGATCCTGGGAGTGGAGTCAAGCTGCTACAATCCAGTTTCGAGCTCTTCGGCTGAACCGGGGAGCAGCCGCCCTAAAATCACGCCGTGCTTCGCCGGGTCTTCAAAGCTTTCCAGTATCGCGACTTCCGCCTGATGTGGACTGGCGCCTGCCTTTCGGCAATCGGCACCTGGATGCAGATTACGGCGCAGGGCTGGCTGATCTGGAAGATCAGCGGCGACCCATTTCTCTTGGCGCTGGACCCCACGCTGCAGGCGGTTCCGATCGTCCTTTTCTCTCTGGTGGGCGGAGTGCTGGCGGACCGCTTCGAACGGCGGCACCTGCTGATTTTTTCCCAATGCGTGCAGATGTTCTGCGCGCTGCTGCTGACGTTCCTGGTGGGCTTCCACGTGGTGAAAGTGTGGCACCTGCTTTCCTGTTCTTTCGTGGTGGGGTTCGCGCAGGCCTTTGGCGGGCCGGCCTATTCGGCGCTGATCCCGACGCTGGTGCCCAAAGAGGATATGCCCAACGCGATTGCGCTGAATTCCATCCAGTTCAACGCGGCGGTGATGGTGGGGCCGGCGCTGGGCGGCCTTGCGCTGCACAAGCTGGGCGACACGTGGTGCTTCGGGCTGAATACGGTTTCCTTCCTGGCGCCGGTTGTCTCGCTACTGATGCTGACCATACGGTTCCTGCCGGCGAGGACGGGCGAGAGTATCGTAAGCAGCCTGAAAGAGGGGTTGCGATACGTGCGGAAGGTGGGCGCGATGGAAAGCCTGATTGTGCTGGCGTTCTGCATGGCTGCGCTGGGGGTGCCATTGCGCACGTTCCTGCCGGTGTTCGCCGCAAAGGTGTTCGGACAGGGTTCGGGAACGTACGCGACGTTTCTTTCGATGTCGGGAATGGGGTCGGTAATCGGCGCACTGGCGGTGGCATACCTGGGCAATGTGCGCAGGAAAGGGACGATCGCGCTAGCGATGTTGATGTGCCTGGGGGGGGCGATCACGGGTTTTGCGCTGTCGCGCTCGGTGGTGCTGAGCTGCGCCATGCTGCTGTTTGGGGGTGCGGCGATGATGGGGGTCTTCGCCATGGTGAACTCGCTGGTACAACTGGTGGTTACAAACGATATGCGGGGCCGGGTAATGAGCGTCTACAATTTATCGTTTCGGAGCGGGATGCCTATTGGAAACCTGTTGGCGGGACAGCTCGTCCCTATCTTTACAGCGCCCGTGGTGCTGGGCGTGAATGGAGTGCTCCTGGTAGCTCTGGGGGCCTACTATTTCATGGTTCAAAGGCGAGTTGCGGAGTTATAGAAGAACAGTCAGGCTCTGATTGGAACAGGTGATATCGACTATGTGGGTTTTGTTACTGGCGGCATTCCTGTCGGCGGCGCCGGCGACGCTCGAAACGGCGCGCGACGCGGAGGACCGACCGGCGCTCGAGAAGATGGTGAACGACTATACGGCCGCGGCCACCAAGGCTCCGAACGACGCGGAGGCGCAGTACCGCGGAGCGCTGGCCTGTTCCTACCTGGCGGAGATTGCGATTGAACAGCGCGACCGCAAACTGGGACAGCAGGCGGCGGAACGCGGGATGAAATACGGCGAGCGGGCGATCACCTTGAAACCGGACTCGGCGGAATATTACCGGGTGCTGGGGACTCTTTACGGGCAGGCCATCGTAGATATTTCGAGCGGGCTGAATTACGGGCCGAAGGCGAAAGAGGCGATCAACAAGGCGGTGGAGAAGGCGCCTAAGTCATCGGCGGTATATGTGGCGCGCGGTGTGGGGAATTATTACTTGCCGGCGATGCTGGGGGGCGGACCGAAGCTGGCGACGGACGACTTCCGCAAAGCGATTGAGCTCGATCCGAAGAACGCGGAGGCCTATTTGTGGCTGGGGCTGAGCCTGCGGAAGGACAACCGCGAAGCGGAGGCAAGGCAGGCCTTTACAAAATCGCTGGCGTTGAATCCGAACCGGTTTTGGACTCAGCAGCAGTTGGCGAAGACGCCGGCGAAGTAGGAAGGGCCTTTCGCCCCGTTCCGGGGCTTTGCGGATGGTGACCGGTCCCAGGGCTTGCGCCCTGGGCTATGATGTTTCGCCCTGGCGGGCTGAGATGCTCTGACCGGATGTTCTTACTTGGGCTAGCGAGCGCTGGGTCAACTAGCGAGCGCTGGGTCAAGGCGCGCGGGCGGAACCGCCCACGCCACCAACAACGGCAGCAGCACCATCGGGCGGCTAAACGGCGACGCCGGCGCGCGCCACAGGAGGTAGCCGATTGCCTGCTTTTTTCGCTCTGGCGGGCTGAGATGCTGTGACCTGATGTTCTTACTTGGGCTAGCGGGCGCTCCGCCAAGGCGCGCGGGCGGAACCGCCCACGCCACCAACAACGGCAGCAGCAGCATCACCATCATCATGCGGCTAGACGGCAACGCCGGCGCGCCACAGGAGGTAGCCGATTGCCTGTTTTACGTAGTTCCAGCGTTCGCGCATGGTGGCGCCGGCGCGGTCCTTGCGGGGGGAACCGTAGACGGCCAGGCCGCGGAATTGCAGCATCTCTTTGACGCGGTAGATGTGGTAGCCGTCGCTCACCACAATCACCGAGTGCAGGCCCATGCGGCGCATGATTTCACCGGACATGGCGGTGGATTCGACGGTGCTGGCGGCTTCATTTTCGACGACGATGGCCTCCGGGGGGACGCCGCGGGCGATCAGGTAGGAACGGCCCACGCCGCCTTCGGTATAGACCGGGTCGCCGCCGGCGCCGCCGGTGGTCATGATGCGCGGGGCCATATCGCGATGGTAGAGTTCGAGAGCGTGATCGAGCCGGGCTTTGAGCACTTGCGAAGGACGGCCGCGGTATTCGGCGGCGCCGAGCACCAGGATGACGTCGGCGGGGCGGGCTTCGTCGCGCAGAGACTGGCGCTCAATTCGTACCGAAAGATACGCGATCAATAGGGCAGCCGCAAGCGCTGCGGCCAGGATCGCGGTAGAGACGGCACGTTTCATGTGCGGTATTCTGATCGTTCAGAACTCATTGTAAACACATGGCAACTTCGGAAACGATCACCAGCGCCGAAAATCCACTATTAAGAGACGTGCGGCGAGCCATGGCGCGGGGTGGATTGACGGCGCGAGGATGGCTGGTGGCCGAGACCTTTCACCTGCTGGAAGAAGCGCTGCGGAGCGACGTGGAAGTGAAAATGGTGCTGGCCAGCGACCGGGCTTTGGCCGCGGTGGACGCGCTGGTGGCGCACTCCGGCGTGAAAGTGGTGGCGGTGCCGGACACGGTGATGCGGAAAGTCTCAGCGACCGAGACCAGCCAGGGGGTGGTGACGCTGGTGGAGCCGCGGGAATGGACACTGGAGCAGCTGCTGCGCGGGCCGGCGCTGGTGGTGGTGCTCGACGGAATGCAGGATCCGGGAAACGCGGGGGCAATTGTGCGGGCAGCGGAGGCTTTTGGAGCGACGGGCGTGGTGTACCTGAAGGGCAGCGTAAGCCCGTACAATCCGAAGACGCTGCGGGCTTCGGCGGGGTCCGTGTTTCGCGTCCCGTTCCTGCACGGGATGGACGCAGCAACCATGCTGACCGCTTTCAGCGATGGGCCCGCGGGGGAGAAACCGATGCAGCTCTACGCGGCAGTGCCGACGCGAGAAGGCAAAATTACTCGCACGCCGGCACAAGCGGACCTGCGAACGAGCTGCGCCCTGATAATCGGCAACGAAGCGCGGGGCGTTTCCACGGAACTGCGCGCGGCGGCGATGGACATTTCGATTCCGACGGCCGGGGTGGAATCCTTGAACGCTGCGCTGGCGGCGGGCGTTCTGCTTTATGAAGCCAAGCGGCAGAGGACGGCGGCGTGAGCCTTTTCGACACGGGCGGATTCGATGCGGCGGCGCCGCCCGACAGCAAGCGTCCGCTGGCGGAGCGGATGCGGCCGACGCGCCTGGAAGATTACATTGGACAGGAACACATCCTGGGCGCGGGCAAACCGCTGCGGCGGCAGATTGAGCGCGACGAACTGACGTCGGTGATTCTGTGGGGACCGCCGGGAGTGGGGAAGACGACGCTGGCCACTTTGATTGCGCGCGTGACGAAGTGCGAGTTCATCAAATTCAGCGCGGTGCTGAGCGGGATCAAGGAAATCAAAGCGGTGATGGCGGATGCGGAACGGCTGCGGCGGCTGGGCAGCCGGACGATTCTGTTCATCGACGAAATCCACCGCTTCAACAAGGCGCAGCAGGACGCATTTCTGCCTTACGTGGAACGCGGCGACATCATCCTGATTGGCGCGACGACGGAGAACCCTTCGTTCGAAGTGATCTCGGCGCTGCTTTCGCGCTCGCGGGTGTACGCGCTGCGCGGGCTGACGGTGCCGGAGGTGGCGACGCTGCTGCGGCGGGCGCTGCCGGTGGTGGGCAAGGAAGCTTCCGACGAACTGCTGGAACAGATTGGGATCTATTGCAACGGCGATGCGCGGCAGGCGTACAACACGCTGGAGGCGGCGGCGGCGGCGTCGCCGGGAGCGGAGTTGACGGAGGATGCGGTGCAGGACGCCATGCAGCGCAAGGTGCTGCTCTACGACAAGGGCGGTGAAGAGCACTTCAACCTGATTTCGGCGCTGCACAAATCCGTCCGTTCGAGCGATGTGGATGCGGCGATCTACTGGCTGACGCGGATGCTGGAAGCCGGCGAGGACCGGCTTTACATTGCGCGCCGGCTGATCCGGATGGCTATCGAAGACATCAGCCTGGCGGACCCGCGGGCGCTGGAACAGGCCGTGGCGGCGATGCAGGCGGTGCATTTCCTGGGGATTCCGGAAGGCGACCTGGCGCTGATCCAGGCGGCCATTTATTTGTGCGTGGCGCCGAAATCGGACGCCGCCTATCGCGCCAGCGGTGCAGTGCGCGACGACGTGCAGAAAACCAGCGCCGAGCCGGTTCCGATGAATTTGCGCAATGCCGTGACGCGCTCGATGAAGGAATGGGGATACGGCGAAGGCTATCAGCACGCGCACAAATTCGAAGATGCGGTGGTGGGCATGGAATGCCTGCCGCCCTCGCTCGCGGGACGGCAGTATTATTTTCCAACGGACCACGGATTGGAAAAGCGGATCGCGGAGCGGCTGGAAGAAATCCGGCGACGGAAACAGCGGATTACTTCTTCGGACCCAGCTTTAGATTGACGATGGCGTCTTTGCGGCTGTCGAAAACGGAAAGAGTGTGGACGGGGCTCTTGGCGCCCTGGAAGGACGCCCTCAGCTCATAATCGATGTCGGGGCTGAGTCCGTTGAAGTAATAGTGCCCGTGCTCCTGGGTGTAAAAGGAACGGACATATTTGGTCTTGGTGTCGGTCAGCTGAACGACGGCGCCCACCACACCCTGGTCGTCGGCCGCAGTGACTTCACCGGCCACGCTGCGCATGACGGGCGTCTTTTTTTTCTGCGCGAGACCGGCCGAAGCGGTAAACACCAGGACGGCCAGCAACACAACCCACACTCTGCTCATTCGATCCTGCTTTCCCTGGGCGCGATTGTCACGCGCCTCGCACCGCACCGCATAACGCGGCTATTTCCAGTCGGCGTCGGACTCTTCTTCCTCGTCGTCCAGGAAACCTTCTTCGTCTTCGTCTTCTTCTTCCAGTTCTTCGGCCGATTCGAGTTCCAGCGGACTGGTGCTCACTACCCGCAGGACGGCCCCACACTCGTCACAACTAACGGTATCGCCTTCGTCGACGTCTTCTTCTTCCACATCGATTGCGCCCTTACATACCGGACATGTGACCATGAACAAATCCTCCCGAGATAATACTCTTATACGATATCTGGCTGATTTTGCAACTGTATTTTGAGGACTACGGGCCCGCTGGTTTTGCCGGGGGCCAGCGCGCCGCGGCGAGCGACCGGACAGTATGCGACCGCGCCGGGAATATCCCGCGAGACGGCCTTCCAGAAACCGGAGATGCAGCCCACTCGGACCATATGTCCACATTGTACCCGCAAGCGGGCGGCCAAACGGAGGCGCGGGCGCCGAGGCGGGCGTCTTCAAACGGTACAATAGATACATCCATGCACCAGAGAAAAAGTGAGCGTTTTGCAGACTTAAATCCCCAGGAAACCGAGGAGTGGCTAGATTCACTGGACCAGGTGATTGACGAGGCGGGCCCGGACCGCGCGCGCTTCCTGCTGGAGCGGCTGGCCGAACAGGCCCACGACAGCGGGGCGGAACTGCCCATCCACCTGAACACCCCTTACGTCAATTCGATTCGCGTGGAAGACGAACTTCCGTACCCGGGCGACCGGGCGATGGAGCGGCGCATCAAGAGCATCATCCGGTGGAACGCGATGGCCATGGTGGTGCGCCAGAACAAGTACGACCACGGCATTGGCGGCCACATTTCCACGTATTCCTCGCTGGCCACATTGCTGGAAGTGGGCTTCAACCATTTCTTCCACGCAACGTATGGGGACCAGCCGGGAGACCTGGTTTATTTTCAAGGCCACGCTTCACCGGGCGTATACGGGCGCGCCTTCCTGGAAGGCCGCCTGAGTGAAACCCACCTGATGAATTTCCGTCACGAACTGAGGGCGGAGCCCGGCCTATCCTCCTATCCGCACCCCTGGCTGATGCCGGACTTCTGGCGGTTTCCGACGGTATCGATGGGGCTGGGGCCGATCAACGCGATCTACCAGGCGCGCTTTATGCGGTACCTGGAGAACCGCGGGCTGATTGAAGTGACGCCGCGCAAGATCTGGGCCTTTCTGGGTGACGGCGAGATGGACGAGCCGGAATCGATGGGCAGCCTGACGCTGGCCTCGCGCGAAAAGCTGGACAATTTGATTTTCGTGATTAACTGCAACTTGCAGCGGCTGGACGGACCGGTGCGCGGCAACGGGAAGATGATTCAGGAACTGGAAGCGGCTTTCCGCGGCGCGGGCTGGAACGTAATCAAAACCATCTGGGGCGAGGACTGGGACGAGTTGCTGCGGCGCGACAGCACGGGCCTGCTGGAAAAGCGCATGGGCGAAGTGGTGGACGGCGAATTCCAGACATACATCACGCGGGACGGGGCTTACATCCGCAAGAATTTTTTCGGCAAATACCCGGAGCTGCTGGACCTGGTGTCGCACCTGAGCGACGAAGCCCTGATGAAGCTGCGGCGCGGCGGTCACGACCCGAAGAAAGTCTATAACGCCTACCACGCGGCGGTAACCTGCAAGGACAAGCCGACGGTGATTCTGGCCCACACGATTAAGGGCTACGGACTGGGCGAAGCCGGCGAGGGACGAAACATTACGCACCAGCAGAAGAAGCTCAACGAAAAGGAGATTCTGCATTTCCGGTCGCGTTTCGAGATTCCGATTCCGGAAGAGGATGCGCTGAACGCTTCGTTCTACCGTCCGCCGGCGGACAGTCCGGAAGTGAGCTACCTGCATGAGCGGCGGCGGATTCTGGGGGGCTATATGCCGTCGCGTCCGACGGAAACCCCGAAACTCGAGACGCCTTCCCTGGATTACCTGAAGGAATCGCTGGAAGGTTCAGGGGGGCGGGAAGTATCGAGCACGATGGCGCTGGTGCGGGTGCTGACGCTGTTGATGAAGCACACGGAACTGGGCAAGCGGGTAGTGCCGATTATTCCGGATGAAGCGCGCACGTTCGGCATGGAATCCCTATTCCGGCAGTTCGGCATCTACGCCAGCCAGGGCCAGCTTTACAAACCGCACGACGCGGAGATTTTCCTGTATTACAAGGAATCGAAGGACGGGCAGATTCTGGAAGAAGGCATCACGGAAGCCGGGTCGATGGCGTCGTTTGCGGCGGCCGGAACGGCGCGGGTGAATTACGGGATCGAGACGATTCCGTTCTTTATCTACTATTCGATGTTCGGATTCCAGCGCGTGGGGGACATGATCTGGGCATTCGGCGACGCGCGCGGCAAGGGCTTCCTGTGCGGCGGCACGGCCGGACGCACGACGCTGGCCGGGGAAGGACTGCAACATCAGGACGGCCACAGCCTGGTGCTGGCGAGCACGGTGCCCAACTGCTCCGCGTATGACCCGGCGTTCGCTTACGAAATTGCGATCATTGTGCGCGACGGCATCCGGCGCATGTACGAGTTGCAGGAAGAACGGTTCTATTACCTGACGCTTTACAACGAGAACTACGCCATGCCGCCGATGCCGGAAGGGCTGGATCCGGAGGACGTGATTCGGGGGCTGTACCGCTACCGCGCGGCCCCGAGCGGCAAGGCGCAACTGCAACTTTTCGGCAGCGGCCCGATTCTGAACGAAGCGTTGCGCGCGCAAGAAATTCTGGCGGACCAGTTCGGAGTGGCGGCGGATGTGTGGAGCGTAACCAGTTACAACGAACTGCGGCGGGAAGCGCTGCACGTGACGCGCTGGAACCGGCTGCATCCGGACCAACCGGCGCAGGCGCCGTACATCGTGCAGGCGCTGACCGGCGCCGAAGGCCCGATCATCGCGGCTACCGACTACATGAAAGTGGTTGCCGACCAGGTGGCGCCCTGGCTGCCGGGCCGCCTGGAAACGCTGGGCACGGATGGTTTCGGCCGCAGCGACAACCGCGAGTATTTGCGCAAGCATTTCGAAGTGAACGCGGAATCGATTGCGTGCGCGGCGCTGTCAAGGCTGTCGCGAGAGGGCAAGTACGATGCGCACAAAGCTGTGGCGGCGTTCGCGGAATTGGGTGTGGATCCGGAACAGATGGACTCGGCGAGGGCGTAGGCTGGCATAGCGGAAAATGATTTTCACCGCGGAGCGGAGACGCGGAGGAGAAAGACGAGGATGCAAAACGGGAGCGCTCAGAAGCAGCGAGAGGTGAGACCGGTCACTCGTGCGGGAGCGCTTGCTTACGCGCGCGGCCCGGATGCGCAAGGAAGTAGCGGGAGAGACTAGAAGACGGTGAGCGGGCGGGTGTCGGAGCCGGTGCGGAGGACGTGCGAGGGGGTGTCGCCGGGGGGGATGGTCAACAGGACAGGGCGTAATAAGATTAAGACCTGGTCCTTTGAGCTATCGTGCTCATGCGTGCTGGTGAGCGGGCCTAAACCCGGGATGCGGGCCAGACCGGCCAGGCCGGCGATGGTGTGGCCTTCCTGGTTGTCCAAGAGCCCGGCCATGAGCGCCCACTCTCCGAATTTCAGGCGAAGATCTTCCTTCATGGTGCGGTTCGAAATGACGGGAAGACCGTTGACGGATTGGCCTGTGAGCACTTTGAACTCGGCGTCGATATTGAGCGAGACTTCCTCCGTATCATGCACGAATGGGGTGATGGTGAGGTTCAAACCGAGATCTTCGAACTGAAAAGACGGAGGCGGCGTATAGGAGCCGGCAGCGGTGGTTGCGGTGGTGGCATAGCCGGCGGTGATGATCGGGTAGCGTTCACCGACGTGCAAGGTGGCTTTCTGGCCGCTAACGGAGCGCAGCACGCTATCGAGCAGCAATTTTCCGGAGCCCTGCGACATTTGCGCCACCAGCGAGGCATTGCTGATGCCGATGCCGATGAGGGTTTTGCCCGCGCCGAAACTCAATAAGCCGGAGATGTTGGTGGGGAGAGTGGCGAGATTGTTGAACGCCGTGGTGAGGGTGTTGAGCGAGAAGACCTGCGGGAAATTGATGCCATAGGTGACCATGTCGTTACTGCTGACTTCGAGGAACCGCATCTCAATGGCAACCTGGGCGCGGGGGCGTGTGAGTTCCTCAAAGAGAGCTTGAGCGGGAACAACCTTCGAAACCGGGCCGCGCATGACGACGCTGTTGGAGGAACTCTGCCAGTAAATCTTCTCGATACCCATGGCCCCCTGAACGGACTTGAGGGTCTCCGTGAAATCCTGCTGGGTGACGGCATCGGGGACCCGGACCATGACGGTTACGGTGGGTTCGACGGCAGTACGCTTCTGGACGGTGTCCTGCACCACCATGAACATCGTGCTGGTGACGGGAACGATGAACGTGCCGGTGGCGGCTTCGAGGCCGTGCAGGGCCTCGCGGTAATCGACATTGTCCAGCACGAAGCGGATGGGGCTGCCGGACTTGAAATCGGAATCGAAAACACAATCGAGGTCCCAGGCTTTGGCGACCTTCTGGAAAAGCTGCTCGCTGGCGCCGGACAGGTCGAAACTCTTGCGACCCTGGGACGGGGCGAGTTCGGTGGGCGGCAAGGCGCGGCGGGCCTGGTCGAGAATGTCGGGCGGCGGTTCGTCGAAGTGAGGGCCTTCGGAGAAGTCCTGGAATTCCTTGTCGAGCTGGGATGGCTCGGGAATGACGGGCAGCGGTTTGGCCTCCATGGCGGCGCGGGATTGAACGGCCTGGCTGCGCAGCCAGTAGGTTTTGTTTTTGGGATCGAGGGCAGCGGCCTGGGAATAGAACAGGTAAGCCTGGCTCATGTGGCCGGCCTTTTCAGCGGAGCGGCCCTGTTCATAGAGCTCCCAGGCAGACGGATCCTGGGCCAGGAGGCAGCCGGCCATGAACAACCCGAGCAGGGAGACACTGAGCCGCACAATATATTGACGAAAGGGCCGATTGGCGCGTGCAGACCATTTATTTTGTGCGAATCTGAGTAAGGAAAGGCATGCGAAACCTGCGACATCTGCTGGAACGAGATCCGATGGCGATGGTATGGCCGGTGGTCATTTTCGTCGCGACGCTGGCGGTGGGATGGGTGATCCGGGCGGCGGTGCTGCGGGGGCTGCGGGCGTGGACGAGACGCAGCGGGAGCCGTGCCGGGGCCATTCTGCTGGACGCGCTGCGGGGCCCGATGCTGATCTGGTGCCTGATTCTGGGAGTGCATCTGGCGCTCCAATCCTCGGAACTGCCGTGGCGATACACAGTGATCTCAGCCAAGGTGCTGCTGGCGCTGTGGATTCTTTCGTTGACCATCATGTTCATGCGGGTGGCGGGGGACCTGGTGCACAATTTCGGCGACCAGGTGCCGGGCGCGCTGCCGGTGACGACGCTGAGCGAAAGCCTGGCAAAGATGGCGGTGCTGATTCTGGGCCTGGTGTTGATGCTGCGGAACGCCTTCGACATTGAAGTGACGCCGATTCTGACGGCACTGGGAGTGGGCGGACTGGCGGTGGCGCTGGCGCTGCAGGACACGCTGGCGAACCTTTTCGCGGGGGTCTATGTGGCGATGGCCAAACAGATCCGGCTGGGGGATTACATCAAGCTGAACACGGGCGAAGAAGGGTATGTGACGGACATCGGATGGCGGAGCACGACCATTCGGGCGCTGGCGAATAACATGGTGCTGATACCGAATAACAAACTGGCGCAGGCGATTGTGACGAACTACTACCTGCCGGCGCGACAGATGGCGGCATCGCTGCAGGTGGGAGTGAGTTATGCGAGCGACCTGGACCAGATTGAGCGAGTGCTGCTGGAGACGGCGCAAAAGGGAGTGGGTGAGATTAAGGGGATGGTGGGGGAGCCGGCGCCTTCGGTGGCATTCGATCCGGGGTTTGGGGATTCGGCGCTGCTATTTACGGTGAGTTTCCAGGTGGCGGAATTCGCGGACCAGTTTGCGGTGCGGAGCGAGTTGCGGAGGCGGCTGGCGCGGCGGTTCCGAGAAGAGGGGATTGAGATTCCATTTCCGACGCGCACAGTGCGGTGGGAGCGGCCTGGAGCGGGGACATAAAAATTAGTCGACATTAATCGGGCAGAGCGCTTGCCATTCCGTGATCGGTCTGGTAACGTAATGAGAGTCAGCTCAAACGCCAGACCGAAATTCTGGTCGCAATCATCGAATTTTTTCCGGTGTGCCAACGGTTGTAAAGCAGCCTTGGGCCAAAACGCGCCGGGAGCAAGTTTCGAGGCCTGCCATTGGGCCGGGTATGCAAATATGCCTGGTGCTGGTGAGCGCAGATCATTGACAATCTGGTTGGATGCAGTAATAGAAGAACTCGTCAGTACTCTGA
>Ga0182030_10000582_pt1 | contig 70044 bp, 58 predicted proteins | sample 812S3MmetaG_FD_121299 | JGI IMG/M metagenome (GOLD analysis project Ga0182030, IMG submission 121299) | Permafrost microbial communities from Stordalen Mire, Sweden - 812S3M metaG (Illumina Assembly) | ecosystem: Environmental > Terrestrial > Soil > Wetlands > Permafrost | place: Sweden...
CGGTTGGGCGGCTTCCTCCATGGCAGCGAGCATGTCGTCCAGGTTGGCGGGTTCTTCGTTTTCGAACTTGGGCGGGGTGGAGACTTTATCGATGATGTAGAGGGCGGCGCGGAGGCGGGTGGACGGGGAGGATTTGGGGTCGGTGAGGACTGCGCGGAGGGCTTCAAAGGCGAGATCGGCCAGTTCGACGGCGCGGTCGCGGTAGAGGAGGGCACGGTCGTGGCGGGTGATGGCTAATGCCTCGCGGAAATCGGGGGAAATGCGTTGCCAGTTAGCGATGGTATTGCGATGGATGCCGGCTTGGGCGGCGGCGTCGGTCAGGGAGGCGCCATTAGACAGGGCGTCGATGACCTTGAGTTGTGGGGGATTCAGAATATACATAAAGATCGCTTGCGATTACACGATAGCGGGCGAGCGGGGAAAAACGGGGGTGGGGGAGTTGGCGATTCATGCTAAGGCGCTGGGGAAGTGGGGTTTAGGAATATTTTCAAAGTCTGTGATCAACTGCACGGCCGCCGCGGGGCCGTCACCGGGACGGATGAAAATGGTTCCGCGCCGGGCGATTTGATTATCGAGCGTAGGAACTCGTCGGCACACGGCCGGGCTGGCGCCCGGCTGGACCGATTGACAATCGGTCCGCAGGTTGACAACCTGCCCCACAAAGACGGGTCAGCCCAGACTGGGAGTCTGCTCCAAGGTAGTCAATCGGCGCGCTCGATCAGTCCGTCGGCCGTCGTGCCACCGATCCGAAGATCCACGATCTGGTTAGCCTCTCTTGCCGCGGCCAGTTGCACTTTCAGGTAATTATCGGTGAGGGCGCGGCCGCACTCGTGCAGCGTCACTACCGAGAGCGTCCGGCCCACCATACTCTCCCGAAAGGCGCGGTTCTTGGCCGCGGCCAACTCGCGCAGCACCCGGTTACGCTCGCGCCGCACGGGAACGGGCACCGGATCCGAAGCCATCGCCGCCGGTGTACCCGGCCGCTCCGAATAGGTGAACACGTGCAGGTAGGTGAACGGCAGCGACTCCATGAAGCTGCGCGACTCCTCGAAATCGGCCTCGGTTTCGCCCGGAAAGCCCACCATCACATCCGCGCCGATGGCGGCCATCGGCATCAGCGCGCGCGCCTTTTCCACCCGGTCGGCATAGTGGCGCGGGCGGTACTTGCGGTGCATCTTGCGCAGGATACGGTCCGAACCGCTTTGCAGGGGCGCGTGGACGTGCCTGGCGATGCGCGGAGAGGACGCCATCAGTTCCAGCAACTCGTCGGAAAAATCCATTGGCTCGACCGAGCTCAGGCGCAGACGGCGGACGCCGGTCTCGTCCAGCAATCGCCGCACCAGGCCGGCCAGGCGCATCGTGCCGCCCGGTTCGCGTCCCCATCGGCCCAGGTTGATGCCGCTCAGAACGATCTCCCGGTAGCGGGCGGAGAGAGTCTTCACCTGTTCCACCACGCGGTCGCCCGGCAGGCTGCGGCTGCGCCCGCGGACGAAGGGAATGATGCAGAACGAGCAGCGGTTGTTACAGCCGTCCTGGATCTTCAAGTTCGGCCGCGTGCGGTCGCCCGAGGCATCCTCCACCGGTGCGGTCAGCAGTTCCCGTTCGGCGAAGATATCGCCTACATAGATGTTGCCGTGGTAAGGGGCCGCGAGCGGCGCCAGCGTGACGAGGTCGGCGATTTGGGCTTTGTGCGAGTTGCCGACGACCCACTCCACGCCCGCCAGCGCCGCCAACTCTTCGGGAGCGCGCTGGGCGTAACAGCCGGTCACCAGGATGCGCGCTTCGGGATTCTCGCGGCGCACGCGGCGAATCACCTGCCGCACGTCGTCATCGGCGGAGGACGTCACCGTGCAGGTGTTGAGCACTACCAGATCGGCGGCCGCGCGCTCGCCCGATGAATGCATCCCTTTGGCGGCCAGCATGGATTCCAGCGCGGCGCCATCCGCCTGGGTGGCCCGGCAGCCGAAGTTCTGTACGAAGAATGTCCCCACCTGATTCGATTATACGGGGGATCGCGGAGCGGCCGCGGGCAATGGCGGACGGCCTCCACAAGTTATGGGTTTCCCATATGGGACATTGTCATGATTGAGGGGGATCGAAGTTCTCGCAGCCGCCACTATGGCATACGAAGTGAACGCTCGTGTTACGCTTGGATAAGAAGTGGACTTCCGGTATTCGGGCCGACCCGAACGATATGCATATCCCCGACGGCTATTTGAGTCCGGCGACCTGCGCGGCGTTGTACGCGAGTTCAGCGCCATTCTGGTATGTCTCGCTGCGCCGGTTGAAGCGCCGGCTCACTACGAAACTGATTCCGTTGCTTTCGCTGTTTGCGGCTTTTTCCTTCGTGGTGATGATGTTCAACCTGCCACTGCCCGGAGGCACCACGGGCCACGCGGTAGGCGTCGCGATCGCCAGTATTGTCCTGGGGCCTTGGGCTTCCATCCTCGCGATTTCGATCGCGCTCTTTATTCAAGCTCTCTTGTTTGGAGATGGTGGCGTCACGGCTTTCGGGGCGAACTGCTTCAATATGGCGATTACCGGGTCCCTGGTGGCTTACTTCACCTATCGCGCCATTTCCGGGAACTGCGCCATCGCCTCGCGGCGTCGCGTACTTGCCGCGGGTGCCGCTGGCTATCTGGCGATCAACGCGGCCGCGCTGTTGACCGGGATCGAGCTCGGAATCCAGCCAATGTTGTTCCGAGACGCTTCGGGAGCGCCGCTTTATGCACCCTACCCGCTAAAGATCGCGATTCCAGCGATGATGGCGGGACACCTCACCGTTGCCGGCCTGGCCGAGTTGATCCTGTCGGCGGGATTGGTGGCGTGGCTCCAGCGGAGCCATCCGTCCCTTTTGATCGCCACGGCGCCGGGAGCCGCTGCAACCCATGACGAAGGGGGCGGCTTTGGTTGGCGGGCCATCCGCCCTTTGCTGGTAGGCTTGGCCGCCTCGATGCTGATCACTCCCCTGGGAATCCTCGCGGTCGGGAGCGCGTGGGGCGAGTGGTCTCCGCACGATCTGGCGGATGGCGCCGCCCGGCGGCAGATCGCCGCGGTGTCTTCGGATCAGGCGCTGCCCGCGGGCGTTCCGCAAGGGCTGGATCGCCTATCCTCCGTCTGGACAGCCCCTTTTCCGGACTACGCGCCGCCCTTCTTGCACAGTTCCTCCTTTGGTTATTTGCTTTCCGCGGCTTTTGGATCGGGCCTGATCCTGCTGGCGGCGCTGGTGGCGGACCGGGCGTTTGCCGCGCGGCGCCGGAGCCCGTAGCGTGCGCGCGAATCGCGTCGTCGAAGGATCCGTTCAGGGCTTTCTTCGGGTTCTCGGACGCACGCTCGAATCCGAGGAACTCGCGCGGCGCGACGGTCTTCTGCAGAGCCTCGATCCTCGCGTGAAGCTGCTCGGGTTTATGGGCCTGATTGTCGCGGCCGCGGCTTCCCGCCGGATGGAAGTGATCGGGGCTGTCTTCGGCCTGGCAATCGTATTGGCGATATGCTCACGGGTACCACTTCGCACTCTCATGATCCGCGTCTGGGCTGGGGGGTTCGCCTTTACGGGTATGATCGCGGTGCCGGCTTTTTTTCTCACGCCGGGCCGTCCGATCTGGTGGCTGCCGGTGCTAGGGTGGGCGGTAACGGCGCAAGGATTCCGGGGCGCCGTGTATTTGATTTCACGCGTCGAGACAACCGCAACCCTATCCATGTTGCTGGTTCTCTGCACGCCCTGGACACACGTGCTGAAGGCCCTGCGCGTACTGCGCGTCCCCATCGTGTTGGTCGTGATCCTCGGCATGACCTACCGCTATATTCTTCTCATGATCGGGACGGCTGAGGAGATGTTCGAGTCGCGGCGCAGCCGGATGGTCGGAAAGCTCGAAGCGAAGGAGGGTCGCCGGCTGGCCATTGCGACGGTCGGCGTGCTGCTGGGCAAGACCATGCAACTCTCCGGAGATGTATACCTCGCCATGCAGTCGCGTGGGTTCCGCGGCGAAGTGTACGTGCTTGACGACTTCGAGATGCGGCTTCGCGACTGGAGTTGGCTGGCGGCTTTCTTCGCACTGAGTGCCGCCGCCATGTGGATGGGCGCCAGATAAGGGGAATCCGATTGCCGGCCGCCGTTTTTGAGCTTGAAAACGTCAGTTACAGTTACGAACGCGTGGTCGCCCTCGACGCGGCAAGCCTGGCAATTCCGGCCGGGCAGAGGGTCGCGTTACTCGGAGCGAACGGATCCGGGAAATCGACGCTCCTGCGTCTTCTCGACGGCCTCTGCTTTGCCGGGCCGGGTACAATCCGTTTCCGTGGAGAGCCGGTGACCGAAGAGCGTTTCCAGGATGAGACGTTCTCATTCGACTTTCGCCGCCGTGTTGGCTTGATTTTCCAGAATCCCGACGTGCAGTTGTTCAATCCGACGGTATTCGATGAGGTCGCGTTTGGTCCGCTACAACTGCGCTGGCCGCGAGATCTGATTCGCCAGCGGGTCGCCCAAACCTTGGACGATCTGGACATCGCGCATCTGAAGGACCGGCCGCCTCACCGGCTCTCGGGAGGCGAGAAGAAGCGCGTGGCCATCGCTTCCGTCCTGATCCTCGACCCGCAAGTGCTCCTGCTCGACGAGCCAACCGCGGCGCTCGACCCCCGGAGCCAAAGCCAGACGATTGACCTGCTGGCCGGTTGGAAGGACACCGGCCGGACGGTCGTCACCGCCACGCACGACCTGGATAGCGTTGAGGAGATCGCCGACTATTGCTTCGTGTTTCAGGCGGGCCGGCTCGTCGCGCAGGGATCCCCTGCAGCGGTGCTCGGAGATACGAATCTACTGAGACAAACGGGCCTGCTTCACGTCCACAGGCATACTCACGGCTCCGGAGAAGTCCACTCGCACCCACACCGCCACCACGATCCACAGCCGTGACCCGTGACCGTGACCCGTTGCTACGATGCGGCTGGCGCGTATGATACCTTTGGTCTGAATGTCCGAATTAAGTCGCATCGGCGTGGCGATCGCAACCGACCTTCTGGGCGAGTTTGACGCTCTTATCGACAAACGCGGGTACACCAACCGATCCGAGGCGTTCCGCGATCTGATCCGGGCCGAATTGGTGCGGGAATCTTCGAGCCGGCCCGCCGGGCGCGTTGTCGGCTCGCTGACGGTGGTCTACGACCACCACGTGCGCCAGCTTGAGGAAAAACTGACCGAACTACAGCACAACCACAACCGCGTGATCCTATCCGTGCTGCATATCCATTTGGACCATGACAACTGCATGGAGTTGATTGCGCTGCGTGGCACGTCGGCGGACGTTCAGCGCTTCGCCGGGTTGCTGGCCGCCACCAAGGGTGTCAAACACGCGCAGTTGGCGATCACCGCCAGCGCGGATGCACTGTAGATCTGCCTGGCGCCGATTCTGTCCTGTTTTCTTGCGGGAGAACGCACGGCGGCGTCAATCGGCGCGAATCACCGCTCGGCTGTCTGGCTCCAATCTTTCGGCGCGACCGGGCCCACCACGAACAGAAAGCTCAGCGCTCCCAGCACCAGCACCACCGAGGCAGCCACGAAGGCGTAAAAGAACTGGCCGGTGGCGGAGACGATCACGCCGGTGACCCAGGGCGCGGCCACCCCGGCCAGATTGCCGAATGCGTTTTGCAAGCCGGTCCATTTCCCCGCCGCCGAAGGTCCGGCGATGGTCTGGGTGATGGCCCAGTGGTTGGAGGTGCAGAGCCCAAACGACAGGCAGGCAGCCGTCAGCAGCGCGATGCACATCCAGGGGTTGGGAACGATCGCCGCCGGTAGGACCAGGGTGCACAGCAGCAACCCGGACGCGGCGAAGCTCTTGCGCACGCGGGTCGGGGACCCTCCCCGCATGATCAGATGGTCGGAAACCCAACCATTGATGGCCGCCGAAGCGGCCAGCCCCCAGAAAGGAACCGAGCCCATGACGGCCATCATCTGCATGGAAAAGTGCCTCTCCACAACCAGGTAGGTGGGCAGCCAGGTGATCAGAAAGTACCACGCGTAATCGATGGCAAATAGGCCAAAAAACGTGCCCCAGGCGGACCGCTCCCGCAGAATCCGGAAGAAGCCCGGCCCTTCGTGCCGTAGCGGCTTGTCCTCGATCTTGGTGCGCGGCGCCCAAACAACCCATAACGGGACCCACAGCATGGCGCCGAAGCCCAGAATCAAGAACAGGGCTCGCCACCCGTACCGCGCCACCACCAGGCCGCCGATCAGCGTCCCCAGGGCCGGCCCGGCTTTCGAGCCGGCATCGATGAGGGCGTTCGTCAAGCCCCGCCGGTGTTCCGGGAAACGGGTAGCGATGATCTTCGAATAGGAAGGGTAGGCCACCGATTCGGCCGCGCCCAGCACCAGCCGCAGTGCAAACAGCGCCCCAAACCCGCCTACGAAACCGGTCACCGCCGTCGCCCCCGACCAGACCAGGAAACCGAGGCCAAAGACCCAGTTGACGTCGTAACGGTCCACCAACCACCCGGACACGATCTGGAACGATGCGTAAGTCCAGAAAAACGCCGAGAGCAGAAGTCCCAGGTGGGCCGGCGAAAGGTGGAGCTCGGTCCGCAATCCCGGAGCCGCCACGGAAAGATTGGTGCGGTCGATGTAGTTGATGGCGACTGAAACCACTAGCAAGGCAAAGGCCAGCCACGCCGCTTTCGTCGTCTTGGTCTCAAGCGAATCCGCCAGCTTCATGCCGCCGTCCCAGCCTCGGTTGGAATTGGACTCCGAAGTCAACACAAGATTACCATCCGTGCACGCCCGTGGCCCGCCGCAGTCTGCAGACGCTGAGGAGAATTTGGGGAACCGGTGCGGGAAACCAGGTGGGACAGACGATCGTTTCTTGTCGTCTGTCGGGCTGTCGTGGCCTTGTGCGGGCCTGACAGACCACGAAAAACGATGGTCTGTCCCACCCCGGTCCGCTCAGCCTCGGCTGTGAGCGACGATACAATGGGATCTGATCATCGACGGCGGTTCCTGTCAGGAAAGGGAAATTCAGTGTCTTCAAAACTCACGCGGCGTCACTTCTTTCAATTGCCCGGCGCGGGAATGCTTCTTTCGGCCACCTGGCTGCGCGGCCAGGAACAGGGTCCGCCGGCGGTGCCCGCGGCGCCCATAGTGGAATATAAGCCGCGGTCCACCGTGTCCCTGGTGCAGGGCGACAACCGACAGGCCAACGTGTACAAAGCGCTGATGGCGGTAGACGACCAGGTTCGTCCCAAGCTGGCCGCGGCGAAGCGCGTCCTGATCAAGCCCAACAACGTCGGCGTGGAGGAACCGTTGTGCGCCACCCATGCCGACACGCTCCGCGCCATTCTGGAATACCTGGGCCCGCGCTTCAAAGGGCCGGTGACGATCGCCGAATCCTCGGCCCGCGACACCTGGACCGGCTTCCGCAATTACAAGTACCCGGAGGTGGTCCAGGAATATAAGTCGATGAAGCCGGAACTGGTGGACTTGAACCAGGAGGGCAAGTTCGTTCTGCAACCGATCCTGGACCGGAACTTCCACCTGATGCCGGTGCGGCTGGCCGCCCGGATGGTCGAGCCAGGGACGTTTGTCATCAGCCCGGCCATGCTGAAGACGCACAACTACGTGGTCGCGACCCTATCCATCAAGAACATGGTGATCGGCTCCGCGCTGCACAGCATGAACGTCAGCGGCCCGGGGGCCTTTCATCACAAGCACCTCTTCCATGCCGGCTTCCACATCATGCACTACAACATGCTGCGGACGGCGCAGCGGCTCCAGCCTTTCTGGGGCGTTGCCGTGATCGATGGTTTCGAGGGCATGGAAGGCGACGGCCCGCGCCTGGGAACGGCGGTACCGCATCGCATCGCGCTGGCGTCAACGGACTTCCTGGCGGCCGACCGGGTTGGCCTGGAGTGCATGAGCGTCGACCCGCGGCGCGTCGGTTACCTGCAATACTGCGCGCAGATGGGGCTCGGCAATTACGACCTGGGGAAAATCGACCTGCGCGGCCCCGCCATCGCCACCGTACGCAAGAAATACAAATTGCACGAATGGATCAACGAGGAGCTGCACTGGATGGACCCGGTGCCGTTCGACGACTTCGCCTGGCCCGAGCTGGGCGACCAGGGCTCGCCTAAGAAGAGCTGAGGCCGGAGGCGGGGACGAAAAAAAACGCCCCTCCAGAAGCCCTCGCGCCAGAAACGATAGGCCGTTCCTTGCGGAAGTTGAAAATCATATCCGGCACGGAAGAAGGACATCCGCCTCCTGATCCTTGCCAGGGTCTGTTCATGGTCGCCCGACAGCAACCTAAAACCGCCGAACGGCAGGAGGCTTTTCACGGCGTAGTAATTGCTGTCGGGAGTGGTGATGTCGTACTTGGACCGAAAGCTGAACTTTCGCTCCTTAACGGTGATGTTCACGAGTTCAAACTCTCCACGGTGCCTAGCCCGAGCAACACTTCACAGGCTGTGCTGCTGCCGTTGGGCGTGGGCAAAATCGATCAGCCGCCTGATCTGGGCAGCCGAAAGGGAGCGGTTGCCGCGCCGCAACTGCGAAATCCCCGAATCGGTTAAGCACCCGCCGGGCATGCCCTGACCGGGAACGCGGCGCACTCGTGCCGACGCTTGCTCCCAAAGGGCGCGGAAGCGTCGAGCAAGACTCGACTCCAAACTCTCCAGAAGTCGTGGAAATTGGGTTGAGCCAGGTTTCGGCTCGCGGGGCAGTGGGGCGGTCCGTGGGGCAGACCATCGTCTTTTGTGGTCTGCCACCGTGTCATTCAGGTCGCCGGCATCTCGCGCTGGTAAGGGGCTGAATAGGAGGACGAGCCAGCAGGTTCGGGTGAGTGGCGTAGGGCAGACCACAAAAAACGATGGTCTGCCCCACAGGCCGTTGGAAATGCCTTCACACCTGTAGCGGCGGCGGCTCGCATTGGCGCTCGGGTTGGAAACATTTGTAACGGGTTCGTAAGCTGGAATTCGGCTTGCCCTGGTAACGGCATGGTGAGACCAAGAGCTTGGTTTCTGCTGGGGGCCGCGGCATGGCTGCTGTGCGCTTTGCCGGCGGTTGCACAAGAGAGCGCGGGGGCGTTCCCGGGCGTGTGGGAAGCCCGCTTTCACGGCGCGGTTTTCGCGGTTCTCAAAGTGGAAGACAGAGGGAAGATTTGCGGCGCCATGTCCACGGGACACATCCAAGTGGACAAGGCCGGCAACCTGGTCGAAGCATCGGCGGACAGCCGGGAAGAAGGCATCCGGAGGGCGCGCATCGTGGGTTTCCGCCTCTTGTTCGAGTTGGCGGACTCGGGCGCACCGGGTGAATCGCCGGTCGAGGTTTCGTTCGAAGTCACGGGCGAGGGAAAAGCGCTGCTACGCTTTCTCAACCCTCCGCCGAACACCCGGATCAAGCCCTGGCGATTTATCCGGCGCGGGGACTCGGATACCATCGCGGAGCGGCGCTGACGGCTGTCAGGAAATAATCGTCCCAATCGCCGGCAACCCCTCCCTCACGGTCGCGGCTCGGACTCGGGGCATGATCCGAAGGCGTCGCGCAGCCTTTGCCAGGTGATCTCCAGAGCTTCGGGCATGACGCGCGTCTCGCCGGTGGTGGTCATGAAATTCGTGTCGCCCATCCACCTCGGCAACACGTGCAGGTGCAAATGGGAGGCGATGCCGGCGCCGGCCGCCTGGCCCAGATTCATGCCCAGGTTGAGGCCGTCGGGCCGGTACAACGATTTCAAATGGCGCACGGCGCGCTGGCCCAGGCTCATCATCTCCGCCAGCGCATCGGGCGGCAATTCCTCCAGGTTCGCCAGGTGGGCGTAGGGAACCACCATCAGGTGTCCGTTGGTGTAAGGAAAGCGGTTCAAGATGACCAAATGATGCGCGGCGCGATGCACCACCAGCGATTCCCTGTCGTCTCCGCCGCCCGCCGCGGCGCAGAATACACAGCCACCGCGCTTATCCGCCCCGGCGACATACTGAAATCGCCAGGGTGTCCAGAGATAGTCCATGACAGTTTAGCCGCCCCGGCGCTATGGGTTGGCCATAGGTTCGGGGGCCGGCGGCGCGCTGGGGGTGGCGGAATTATTCACGACGTCTTTCAATTCCTTGCTCGGCTTGAAGTAGGGAATTTTCTTGGCGGGCACTTCCACTCGCGCGCCGGTTTTCGGATTACGGCCGATCCGGGGCTGGCGCTGGCGCGTCCGGAAACTTCCGAAACCGCGGATTTCGATCTTGTCGCCCGTTCGCAGCGAGCGCACGATACTGTCGAAAATGGCCTCCACGATCACCTCGGATTCCTTCCGGGTCATCTCAACCACGCGGGAGACTTCTTCAATCAGATCGGCTTTCGTCATTATCTTCTCCAGGGCGTCATGCCCTCACGAAACCGCAGTATCTCTTGATTACAGACATTTTGCAAGCTACTCGGTACCCCTGTTTTTCAGACTCATGGCTTCCTCGATGGTGGAAGTGGCGGCGGCGGCCTGGCGCTGGTAATCCGCCAGGCGAGTGTGTTCTTCGTCCTCGGCGGCGGCTTTCAGGCTCAAACCGATTTTCTTTTCGGCCTCGCTCATTTTGACTATTTTGAAGTCGAACTCCTGGCCCACCGTCAAGGGAGGCGTTTCGCCTCCGCGCCGGCCGGTGTACCCCGGAACCTCGGAGAAGTGGCACAGACCCTCCACCCCCTCGGCCAGTTCCACGAAGGCGCCGAAACTTGCCAGCCGGCAGACCCGCCCGTGCACCGAATCCCCAACCTGGTGAGCCTGGAAATAGCTCTCCCAGGCATCCGGCTGCAATTGCTTAATGCCCAGCGACAGCCGATGCGAGGCCGAATCGATGTTCAGAATCACGGCCTGTACGATCTGACCCTTCTTCAGCGCTTCGGAAGGGTGCTTGACGCGCTTGGTCCACGACAGGTCCGATACGTGGACCAGCCCATCGATGCCTTCTTCGATTTCGATGAAGGCTCCGAACTCAGTCATGTTCCGGACCCTGCCTTCCACCACCGAGCCCACGCTATAGCGGCTGTCGATGGTGGTCCAGGGGTTGGCCTCGAGTTGCTTCAGGCCGAGGGAAATACGGCGCTCCTTGGGATGGACTTCGAGCACCACGGTCTCCACCTGATCGCCGGGCTTGACCACTTTGGAGGGATGTTTCATGCGCCGCGACCAGGTCATCTCGCTGATGTGGATCAGGCCTTCCACACCGGGCTCCAATTCCACGAAAGCGCCGTAGTCGGTGACGTTGACCACCCTGCCGATCACCCGCGAATTCACCGTGTATCGTTCCTCCACGCTGTCCCACGGGTTGGCTTCGAGCTGCTTCATCCCCAGCGACACGCGTTCCTTGGCGCGGTCGAACTTCAGCACCTTCACCGTCACCGTATCGCCCACGTGCAAGGCCTCGGAAGGATGGTTGATGCGGCCGTACGAAATATCGGTGACGTGCAGCAAACCGTCGATTCCGCCCAGCTCGATGAAGGCCCCGTAGTCGGTCAGGTTCTTCACCGTGCCGGTGACCACCGCGCCCTCTTCCAGATGTTCCAGCGTGGCCGTCTTGCGGTCGTGAATTTCCTCTTCCACTACGGCTTTGCGCGAAACCACCACGTTGCCGCGCCGCCGGTTGAGCTTCACCACGCGCACCGGAATATCCTGTCCGATCAAGGCATCCAGGTTGTGCAGGGGGCGCGGGTCCGCCTGCGAACCGGGCATGAAAGCCTTGATGCCCACATCCACCGCCAGACCGCCTTTGACGCGGCCCAGCACGCGCCCGGACAAAACCAGTTGTTCTTGAAAAGCCTTTTCCAGCGTGTCCCAGACCTTGAGGCGCATGGCGCGCGTGTGCGAGAGCAGCACGTAGCCTTCGGGCTGCTCGCCGTGCTCGATCATGACTTCCACGGCGTCGCCCGGATGCACCGTGATTTCACCGGTGGGAGTCTGAAATTGTTCGATGGGGACGAGGCCTTCCGATTTGTATCCGAAATCGACGATCACGTCCTTGGCGGTGATGCTGAGGACACGGCCTGCCAGCACTTCATCGGAAGCCGGAGGCGCGAAATGGCTGTAGTCGTCGAGAAGGTTCTCGTAGTTGTCCGGCGCCGTCTGATCGACCTGCCCGAATTTCTGGTCTGCCGCCATTCCCTTATTCCCCCGAACCTCGTCCAACCGCTACCGCCTTTTCTAAATTAGTTAAGAACCAGCGCGGCAGGCTGCGTGAACGAGGCATCCGGCACGTTCTGCGAAATCTTGTCGACGAGACCCGAGAGCGTGCGCCGATACCGCAACCACTGTTGGATCAGTATGTTAGCAAATATACGCCGGTCTGTGCAAGGTTGTCAACGGCAGCCTGGTACTGGAATGCGCCAGCGCGCCCACTAACCGCCTGTGCGGGCGCGCCTGCGATCAAGGGCGGATTCGTTCGCGGGCTACCTCGCCGCGTTGAAAATTGACCCTGAGAATTGGCCCTTGGAAGCGCACCGAAAAAGGGCTACAATCAGCCAGAATCTGGTTCCGCGGGCCATTAACGACCTGCCCGCTTTTATACCGGCGTCATAGGAGGTGTTCCATGTTTGACAGCCTCGCGGAGCAGATGAAGGCCGACCAACGGCGAGAGTCGACCACGAGAGATCGTGCGCTTCTATACACAGTTGTCGCGATTCTCTCGGTGGCCCTGTTCGCCGGGTTGTATTTTGTGGTCCGATTGGCGTCTTGAGCTGCGGCCCGTCGCCTATTCCGTGGGTGAAATTTGCCGCATGACGGACTTCACCCGCTCGATATACGATTCGCTTGGATTGTAGGTGGCCAACAGGTGATTCAGGTCCTTGGCCCGGAACCTGCGGGCGTGGCTGAGTTGGTAGCCGACCTCGTGGATGCCGGCGGCCAGGGTGGGGAAGTGCGCCTTGCCGTTGTCCCAGCCGAACAGATTGTTCCCGTGGGCCGCTTTACCGCCTGTCGATTCTACATAGGAAAGACTTGGAAGCAGGCGCCAGTCCAGATTGTAGGCATCCGACGCCTCCAGGAAGAGGTGCGCGTAATCTCGCGCCGGACAGCCAAACTGCTGGAAAAAACTACGCAGAATTTGCAACCTTTGATCGATTCGGAACTCGGGAACCGGCGTTTTGTGCATCTGCAACGGCGAAACTACCAGCGGCGTGCAGACGACTCCCGTAAAAACAGCCAAACCACTAGACAACAGTTTCCTCATCAAAAATACTCCTTTGATTAGAAGTTGGAAGTGGCCGCCTGCGTCGGGACCGAGAAAATGTGGATGAAAGGGGCTCGGTGGCGCGGCGGCGGATTGGATGGGGCTGAATTGCACCCCATTAGGTTCGACGGATTTAAGGGACTGACATAAGGTTCGATTATAGCACTGTCAGGCTGGCGTACTCTGTAGAAATTGAGTGCAATAGTACTGGTAGTCCCCGAACTTTTCTTTTCGCTGGCCCCTAAAGAGTTGGCAGCCGTTCCATGGCTCCGCTGGTCCGGCCGGCTCCAGCCCGGAAACCACCGCATCGATAGCGGAAATGCGATCACGTGCCCCCCATTCTACGGCGCCGGCCGGGGGTGCGATAGACCGCTTCGGTTAGTGGAAGTCTATTGCCGGGGACAGTTCCCACTGCCTCGCCACGCGGGAGAACCGGCGGCTCATTCCGCGCAGCGCACGATCATTTTGCCGACGCCGTCGGCGTACGCTTCGGTGAGCTGGAAGGCATCCGCGATTCGATTGAGCGGCCGCGTGTGCGTGACCAGGGGGGCAAACCACGCAGTGTGGCTCGCGATCAGCTTCACGGCGGTTTCCGATTCGTGATTGTTGCGGCGCACGTTCAAAATGGCGAGTTCTTTGCGGCGCATGGGCGAGACTTCGAACTCCACGTGGGTGGCGGAGTGAATACCGGTGAGCACCACGCGGCCGCCGTTGCGCGCGGCACGGATGCCGGCATTGATGGTGTCGCCCTTGGCGGCGCAATCGATGGCGCAATCCACACCGCGTCCGCCGGTATCGGCCACGATCTGGCGGGCGGCGTCCACCGAAGCCGGGTCGAGCGTGGCGTCCGCGCCCATGTGCTTGGCCAGTTCGCGGCGGTGGGCCACCGGCTCGACGGCGAAAATGCGCCCGGCGCCAGCCAACTTAAGGCAGGCGATGGTGCACAGCCCGATCGGGCCGGCGCCCCACACGGCCACGGTTTCTCCCACGTCCACGCGGGCGAGTTTCACCGAGTGGAGGGTGATGGCCAGGGGCTCGGCCAGGGTGCCGACGTCGGTCGAGACCCCATCCGGCAGCGGCAGTACGTTGGAGATCGGCAGATTGACCCGTTCGCGAAAGAAGCCGGGGTTTCCCGGAGTGCTCAGAAAACGGATGTTGGCACAGATGTTGTGCCGCCCGGAATGGCAGAATTCGCAGTGGTAGCAATACAGAGCGGGCTCCAGGACGGCGCGGTCGCCGCGAGACCAGCCGGTCACGCCAGCGCCCACGGCGACCACCGTTCCGGCGGGCTCGTGCCCCAGAATCATAGGGTATTGGCAGGGCGTATCGCCGACGCCCCCTTCCGTGTACGAATGCAGATCCGAGCCGCACAGGCCCACGGAATCGACCCGCACCTGCACTTCGCCCGGTTGGGGTTCTTCGATCTCTTGTTGCGCCAGGCGAAATTCGCGCGGCGCCGTCAATTCAGCTACCAGCATTAAGGCTCCCAGCGGCGATGTCGTCGAACTGCCGCTATTGATAAGATAGCGGGAGATGCTCAACTTCCGCCAGTTCGAAGCCGGGCCGGACCCGTTTGGCCGCAAGTACCGGGTGCTGCTCCAGTGGCTGCAAACGGCCATTTCCATTCGTCACGCCGATACCGTGGATGTGAAGTTTCGGCTCACCGCCGAGGATAACACCCACACGGCCAAGACCATCGCCCTGCCGCACGCCGACCTGCTGGCGGTTAGCCAAGCTATGGGCAGGCCGATGGATGACGCCTGGTGCGGGCGCCTGGCCGCCCTCCACCTGGGGGAACTGGTGCGCACCGGCGAAGATATGGAGAAGGATCTGGTGACCGTTCTCCGCCCCGGCCTGGAGCGCCACGCCCGCGAGTTGGCCGAGGCCGAACGGCAAGCCGTGGGCGGGTAGGACCGGGACTCCCGGACCGTCCAGCCTGGCGCCCACGTGCCGGTTATCCGCGTGGTTTGTAACCAAATCGCAGCTTGGAATAATCTTTCCGCAAAGCGACTCTCATCGAATTGTAGTTTTCCGCCGATTATACTCACGTTTCGATATGAGACCCGCGAAACTAGCACTCGTGATGTGTTTGTGGTCCGTATTGGGCTTGCACGTTGTCCAGGCCCAGAGCGGAAACAACGACGAAGTGGAACAATTGAAGGCCCGGTTGGCCACCCAACAGAAAGAGATCGACCTGCTGCAGAGGGCGTTGGCGGATCAACAGCGTGCGCTCGATCGCCTGGCCGCTTCAAACGCGGCGAGCGCGGTCAGCGCGGCGAAGCCGGCTCCGGCTCCCGCGCCTCACGTGGGCGGCCTGGTGGCCAGCACCACCGGTACGCTGCCTTCCACGGCTTCCGCGTCCCCGGCGGCGCCCAGTCCTTCTCCCGTCTACTATCCACCCGCCCAGGCGGATAACTCCAATGCCCCTTCGCCGCTGCAATTGCAGCTCGGCAACATCACCATCATGCCGGTTGGTTTCATGGATTTAACCGGGGTATGGCGCGACAAGGACGCTGGCTCGGGTATCGGCAGCAGTTTCGGCAGCGTGCCATACAACAACGCGACCGCCGGCAAGCTTTCCGAATTCCGCTTCAGCCCGCAGAACTCGCGGATTGGTTTCCGCATCGATGGCGACTGGAAGGGGGCCCACTTCATCGGCTATAACGAAATGGACTTTCTGGGTACCAGCGGGAGCAACGCCATCGGCGTTACCAATGGCGCCTTCGTGCCGCGCATCCGCCTGTACTGGGTCGATCTCCGCAAGGGTAAGACGGAGTTTCTGGCCGGCCAGAGCTGGTCCATGCTCACTCCCAACCGAAAAGGCATTTCACCTCTGCCGGCGGACATCTTTTTTAGCCAGGTGATGGACGTCAACTACCTGGCGGGCTTGACCTGGACGCGGCAACCGGGCGTGCGCGTGGTCTTCCATCCCACCGACCAGGTCGCTATCGGCTTCTCCGCGGAAAATCCGAACCAGTACATGGGCGGGTCTTCGGGCGGTTCCTCGGTTGTCTTGCCGTCGGCGCTGACGGGCCTCGCGGGCACGGAAATCGACAACACCAGCACCAGTTATCTTTCCACCCCCAACGTAGCTCCCGACTTCATTGCCAAGGTGGCCGCGGATCCAACCTCGCGCGTACACATTGAAGTTGCCGGCATCGAGAGCACTTTCAAGCTGTGGAACACGACCACCGGCACACCCAGCTCCGGCGAGTATTTCACCAAGGCGGGCGTGGGCGGCTCGGTCAACGCCAACCTGGAAGTGGTCAAAAACTTCCGCGTGATCTCCAACAATTATTGGAGCGACGGCGGCGGCCGCTATATGTTCGGCCAGGCGCCCGATTTCGCGGTCCGCTCCGACGGCAGCATCAGCCCCGTCCACTCGGGCGGCGTCAATGAAGGCTTCGAGGCCAATGCCACCAAGAATCTCCTGCTTTGGGGCTATTACGGCGGCATCTATATCGGCCGCGACGTGGCCCTGGATGCCAACGGAACGAGCCTGGTCGGCTACGGTTACCGCGGCTCGGCCAACAGCCAGAACCGGGCCATTCAGGAGTTCACGATCGGCTTTACCAATACCTTCTGGAAGGACGCGCGCTACGGCGCGTTGAGTCTGATCGGCCAATACGAGTATCTCACTCGCGATCCCTGGTACGTAGCGGCGGGCGCACCCAAAGCTACCCACGACAACACCATCTACCTGGACGTTCGCTATACCCTTCCCGGCGGCGTTCCGGCCTCGAAGTAGGCCCGGCGCAAGCTCATAACGTTTAGATAATACGGCAGTTGCTTTCGTTGCGGAATTGTAACGACGCAGCAACACGTTTGTAACTTCAGCGTGAGAACTTGGAGAAAGGAATAAAGTCGAAATGAGGAAGAGCAGGACTCTGGCCCTGGCCGGGTTTGCCGGACTCTGGTGCGCGGGGATTGCGGCGGGGCAATCCATTAACGCGGCGGGGGCGACGTTCCCCAACGCGATCTATTCACAATGGTTCAACGAATTCAAGAATAAGACCGGCGCGCAGATCAACTACCAGTCGATCGGCTCGGGCGCCGGCATCCAGCAGTTGACTGCCGGCACGGTGGACTTCGGGGCGTCGGACGTGCCCATGACCGACGCACAGATCGCCGATCTGAAAGTAAAGCCGCTGCATTTCCCGACCGTCCTCGGCGGCGTGGCGATCATTTACAACGTGCCCGGCATCAGCCGGCAGTTGAAGGTCTCCGCCGACACTCTGGCCGGCATCTTTTTGGGCAAGATCGGCAAATGGAACGATGCCGCCATCGCCAGGGACAACCCCGGCGTGAAACTGCCATCGCAGGACATCCTGGTGGTACACCGGTCCGACGGCAGCGGCACGACCTTCGTTTTCACCGACTACCTTTCTTCGGTGAGCGCGGAGTGGAAGAGCAAAGTGGGCGCCGCGCCTTCGCCGAAGTGGCCCGCCGGCACCGGCCAGAAGGGCAGCGACGGGGTTTCGGGAATGGTCAAAAGCACGCCTGGATCGATCGGCTATGTGGAGCTGATCTACGCCACCCAAAACAAGATTTCCTATGCCACGTTGAAGAACAAGAGCGGGGCATTCGTCAATGCCGACGCTGCCGCGGTTACCGCGGCCGCCGTCGGTGCGGCCAAGGCCATGCCGGCCGATTTCCGCGTCTCCATCGTCAACGCCCCCGGCAAGGCCGCCTATCCCATTTCCACCTTCACCTGGCTGCTCATTCCCAGCCAGATTCCCGATGCGGCCAAGCGTAAGGCTATTACCAACTTCCTGCAGTGGATGCTGAACGATGGGCAGAAGGAAGCCGAGGGTCTGGGCTACGCTCCCCTGCCGAAGGAAGTGGTAGCGAAGGAACTGAAGCAGATTTCGCTCGTGAAATAAGCATGTCGGCCCCGGCCATCGCGGTAAAGCCAAAGCGCAGGGTGTGGAGCGGCGATCAAAGCGCCCGGCTCCTCACCCTGGTCTTCGCCGCCAGTGTGCTCCTGGTGACGGTACTGCTGATCTCGCAGCTTTGGCAGAGCTCCGGGCCATCGCGCGCGAAATTCGGGCTGCACTTTTTCGCCGGCACCAACTGGGACCCGGTGGCCGGCGATTTTGGCGCACTCCCGTTCGTCTATGGAACGCTGTTGACGTCGGTGCTGGCGTTGCTCATCTCCGTGCCCCTGGGAGTGGGAGCGGCGATTTTTCTGGCCGAGCTCGCGCCTCCCAAATGGGCCGACGCATGCACCTTTCTGGTGGAGCTGCTGGCCGCCGTTCCCAGCGTGATTTACGGATTGCTGGGAGCCTTCACGATCGTTCCTTTGTTGCGCGATTACGTGGAGCCGTTCCTCAAGTCCACATTGGGTGAAGTTCCCGGAGTGGGCGTTCTGTTCCGCGGCCCCGCCCTGGGTTTCGGATACCTGGCGGCCGGCGTGGTCCTGGCCGTGATGACGTTTCCTTTTATCATTTCCATCTCGCGCGAGTCCCTGCTGGAGGTGCCCCGCGACCAGCGGGAAGCCGCCCTGGCGCTGGGCGCCACGCGGTGGGAATCCACTTCGCAGGTGGTAGTGCCGTACGCTCGGCTGGGCATCCTGGGATCGATCTTCCTGGGCTTGGCGCGAGCGCTGGGCGAAACCATGGCCGTCACCATGGTCATCGGCAACGACCCGAACATCCACGCCTCCCTGCTGGCTTCCGGCTACACCATCGCCGCCGTCATCGCCAACGAATTCACCGAGGCCGTGGGCAAGCTGTACCAGAGCTCGCTGGTGGAACTGGGCTTAGTCCTGTTCCTGATCACCATTATCATCAACGCGCTGGCGCGGCTGCTGGTGATGGCCACCCGCGGCAAAGGGACGGGGACAGCGGCATGAGGCGGCGGGGCGTTCGCAAATTGGTGAACAACCTGATGCTGGCCGCCACCGGCGTATGCACCCTTCTGACGGTCTCCGTCCTGTTCGTGATTCTGGGCTACCTGGTGTGGAACGGCGGTAAGTCCATCGATTGGGACTTTCTCACCAAGCTGCCGCTGCCGCAAGGGCAGGTTGGCGGCGGCATGGCCAACGCCATTGTGGGCAGTGCCGTCATGGTGGGCCTGGCCGCGGTCATCGGCCTGCCGGTGGGGTTCCTGGGCGGCATCTACCTGGCCGAGTTCGGCAACAAGGCTTTCGCGTCGGCCGTGCGCTACATGGCGGACCTGCTCAACGGCGTACCCTCCATCGTAATTGGCGTGTTCGCCTGGACGGTGGTGGTGGCGCCCATGCACTCTTTCTCGGCGCTGGCCGGCGGCTTCGCCCTCAGCCTGATGCTGATTCCCATCGCCCTGCGCAGCACCGAGCAGTTTCTGCTCGGCGTGCCGCGGTCGCTTCGCGAAGGCGCTCTGGCGCTGGGCGCGCCGCAATGGAAAATGGTGGCCACGGTGGTGGTACCGGCGGCCATGCGCGGCATTTTGACGGGCATGATTCTGGGCGTGGCCCGCATCGCCGGTGAAACCGCGCCGCTGCTGTTTACCGCCCTCAACAATCAATACTGGCCCACCGGCCTGAACCAGCCCGTGGCCGCTCTTCCGGTCATGATCTTCACCCATGCCATGTCGCCTTTCGACGACTGGCATCGCCAGGCATGGGCAGCGGGCCTGGTGCTGCTGGCCATGGTGCTGATCACGAATATTACCGCGCGCTGGGTTCTCTCGCGGGGAACCGCGGTGCAAAAGGGGTAAGCCATGGATACCGCGGGCAACTTAGTAACTCGGGAGCCGCATGTGTCGAGTCCTCCAATGACAGTTTCGGCCGGCGCCGCGACCGCTCCAGCGGCCGCGCCGCCAAAAATATCGGTGAAAGCTCTCAATTTCTTCTACGGCGCTTATCAGGCGCTTCACGATATCAACATCGATATGCCGGAGAAGCGCATCACCGCCCTGATCGGTCCCTCCGGTTGCGGCAAATCCACGTTTCTGCGCACCCTCAACCGCATCAACGACATGGTGCGTAACGCGCGGGCGGAGGGCACGGTCACCATGGACGGCGAGAACGTGCTCGAAACCGTCGACGTCACCAGCCTGCGGCGGCGCGTGGGCATGGTTTTTCAGCGCCCCAATCCTTTCCCCAAGTCGATCTTCGATAACGTGGCCTACGGCATCCGCATCAACGGCCTTAACGGCAGCCATTCGCTGGCGGAAAAAGTGGAGCACAGCCTGCGCGTGGCGGCACTCTGGGACGAAGTCAAGGACAAGCTGCACGAATCGGCGTATTCGCTCTCCGGCGGCCAGCAGCAGCGCCTCTGCATTGCGCGCGCCCTGGCGGTGGATCCGGAGGTGCTGCTGCTCGATGAGCCCTGTTCCGCCCTCGATCCCATCGCCACCGCCAAGATCGAAGACCTGATGTTCAATTTGAAGGACCAATGCACCCAGGTGATCGTGACCCACAACATGCAGCAGGCCGCCCGCGTGGCGGAGTTCACGGGATTCTTCCTGATGGGCAAGCTGATAGAATTCGACCGGACGGAGAAAATCTTCAAACGGCCGGCCAAGAAGGAAACCGAGGATTACATCACGGGACGGTTCGGGTAGAAACCATGCGCCACTTTCGCGACGAACTGGACGAACTGGAAAACAAGCTGGTCGATATGGGCCGGCTGGTGGAATCGTCCATCCACAATTCCGTCTACTCGCTGGTGGAGCGCAACGAACAGATGGCCAAAGAGGTCATGTGGACCGAGGCATTGATCAACCAGCAGGAGATGGAAATCGACGACCTGGCCACCCGCCTGCTCGCCCTGTACCAGCCCATGGCGCGCGATTTGCGCTTTCTGACCTCGGCCATCAAGATCAATACCGACCTGGAGCGGATGGGCGACATGGCGGTGAACATTACCGAGCGGGCGCTCACCCTCATGAAGGAGCCGGCGATTCGTCCCCTGATCGATATCCCCAAGATCGCCGAACTGGCGCAGGGCATGGTTCATAACGCGCTCGACGCCTTCGCCGAACGCGACGCGGACCTGGCGCGCCAGGTTTTGCGCTCCGACGACGAGGTGGACCGCCTGCGCGACGCCGTCTACGACGAACTGCTGGAATTCATGCAGGAAGAAAGCGGCACCATTAACCGCTCCGTGGCACTGATGTTCATCGCCCAAAACCTGGAGCGCATCGCCGACCACGCCACCAACATCGCCGAAGACGTCCTCTTCATGGTGAAAGGCATCGACGTCCGGCACCGCGCCGAAACCACGGATTAGATCCTAGCCCCGCAAATCTGAGAATTCATCTCTCAGATATTTCTCAGGCAACGAGGCGATCGCTGTATAATCTGCTTGGACGATAAGATGGGCATCCGAGGTCGAGCCAAACGGAAACCAACCGGATGGCGGCGTGACGGGTTGAAGCGGCCTTCTTCCCGTACCCGGCGGATTTCCCACCTATTGGATGGCCGCGCCGTGGGGAGCGGAGTTTTGCGCGCGTGACTGCTGGCGCCACCTTCCACTTCCTGCTATCGGATCTGGCTGGCATTTCGGCGGGGTTTGGGCTATTCTCGCTGCTGGCTTTCTTTCCCGGTTATGCGGTCGGATGGTTGACCGATGTGTTCGGCTTTCGCGCGCGGCTGCTGCCATTCCGCCTCGCCGCCAGCGTGCCGGTTTCGCTTGCCGTCGGCCCCGTCCTTTGCTATACCGTGGGGCGATGGCTTGGGTGGAACGGGGTTTGGTTCGTCTATGCCGCCATTTTCGCCGCGGCCCTTTCGTCCGGCGCCTTGCGGCGTAAAGCCAGACCTGGTGCCGGGTTCGACTTCCGGCGGATGTGGCCGTTCGCGGCTTTCATCGCACTGTGGATAACGATTGCCTTTCTCTCGCTGGCCGACTTGCCCGTAGGCCGCCGGCTCTACTTCTCGATCGTCGATTACGACTATTCGGTCCGTATTGCCTTCACCCACTCCATCGGAGCGTTCGGCCTGCCCGCGCGGAATCCGTTCTTCTTCCCCGGCCACGCCGCCGGTCTTCGTTACCACTATTTCTGGATGATTCCCTGCGCGCTGATTTACCGCCTTGGGGCGCCGCTGGTGGATGCCCGCCAGGCGACTATTGCCGGCACGCTGTGGGTCGGCATCGGGCTCATCTCGCTGGTGCCGCTCTACCTGCGGCTGTTCGGCTCGGCTGCCGCCGGTCTTGCCCGCCGTAGCCAGATCGGAATCGCGCTGCTGGCTGTCACCGGCCTCGATATCGTACCCGCGCTCGCGATGGTGTGGCTGATGCGAGCCGGTATCGTTGCCGGAATGTCCCCGTCCGTGGAATGGTGGAACGAGCAGGTGGACGGTTGGCTTTACACCATGCTGTGGGAGCCGCATTATATCTGCTCGCTGGTCGCCTGTCTCACCGGATTCCTGATTGCATGGGATATTCCGCCCCAATCGTCATACCCGCGGCGCATCGTGTCCGGCTTGATCGCCGGAACGGCCTTTGCCAGCGCCGCGGGTTGTGGCATTTATGTCGCCATGGTGTTCGCCGTTTTCCTGGGGCTGTGGCTGCTGGTGGCGGCGGTTCGCGGACAATGGTGGCAAGCGGAAGCGCTGGCTGTGGCGGGCGTGGCCGCGGTGGCTTGGATCCGGCCCTTTCTGGCCAGCCTGGCGGATTCCTTTTCCCATGGCTCCGCGTCTTCCCATGCCGCCGCACCGCACCTGTTCGAATTGACCATCCGCGTGTTCACGCCCGCCGAGTTGGCCCTGCGGTTTTTCGGGCTGGACCGGCCATGGCAGCGCTATGCCGCCGATCTCCTGTTCCTGCCGCTCAACTACTTCCTGGAGCTGGGCGTTTTCTTCGTGGCGGCCGCAATCGTCCGGGCCCGTTTTCGAAAGCGGAACCGGCCGGCCACATCGGCGGAACTGGCCGGGATCCTTATGGCGGCCACCAGTATTCTGATCTGCACCTTCGTGAAGTCCAGCATCATCGCCAACAACGATCTGGCCTGGCGCGGGTTTCTGCCCGCCCAGTTCGTGCTGCTGTTATGTGCCGCGAACGTGCTGTCGGAGCGCGCGCCGCGCGGCAGGCTGCTGCGCCTGACGCTCGTCCTGGGCGTGGCCGGCGTGGTCTACGATCTGGCGATCCTGCGATTCTATCCACTGCTGTCGGATATGGGCAAGGTCCCGAAGATCGCCTGGCTTGCGGATGACCGGCTTCTCGGCCGGCGCACCGCGGCCAATCGCGAAGCTCTGGAGTGGCTCCGCGCCCGGACCCCGGAGACGGCCGTGATCCAGCCGAACCCGGCGCCACCCGTCCAGGACACTTTCTCCGGCGCATATGGCCACCGCCAGGCGGCCGCCGTCGGTGGCGGCTGCGGAGCCACGTTTGGCGGCGATCCACGGGAGTGTGCCCCCCTAAACCTGGCCCTTTCCAGCCTGTTCGCCGGAGGCGGAGCGGAGGCGTTGGAGTCCGATTGTCGAACCTTGCCGATCGACTTCGTTGTCGCCAGGGATACCGATGCGGCCTGGCAGGACCGCGCCAGTTGGGTCTGGACGGGCAGCCCCATTTTCCACAACGACTTCGTCCGCGTGTTCGCCTGCCATTCGCGGTAACAATGATCCGTATACTTTAGATAACCCAGCCAGTTAACCCTCCGGGGTATAGTCTCGCGCGCGTTCGCGCCGGATAATACTTGCGAGGAACGCTTCCATGAAAGTGGTAGTGCTGTGCGGCGGTCTCGGTACACGCCTGCGCGAAGAGACGGAGTTCCGGCCGAAGCCGCTGGTGGAGGTCGGCGGCCGGCCGATTCTCTGGCACATCATGAAGACCTACGCGCATTACGGATTTCGGGAATTCGTGCTTTGCCTCGGGTACCGCGGCAACATGATCAAGGACTATTTCCTGAATTACGAGGCGATGAACAACGACTTCACCATATGCCTCGGCCGGAAGTCCCATATCGATTTCAACGGTTGCCACGAGGAGCAGAACTTCCAGGTGACCCTGGGCGACACGGGCCTGGAGTCGCAGACCGGCGGGCGCATCGGGCGAATTCGGCGGTATATCGAGGACGACACCTTTCTGGTCACTTACGGCGACGGGCTGACCGATGCCAATATCTCCGCCATGGTGGAGTTTCACCGGTCGCACGGGAAGCTGGCGAGCGTAACGGCCGTGCGGCCCATCTCCCGGTTCGGCAACGTGACGCTGGATTCGAGCGGGCGCGTCGGACAGTTCAAGGAGAAGCCCCAATCCGATAGTTGGATCAGCGCGGGCTTCATGGTTTTCAATCGCGGCGTGTTCGACTACATCGGGGGCGACGACTGCGTGCTCGAGCGGGAGCCTTTCGAGCGGCTGGCCGCCGCCGGCGAACTGATGGCCTATCGCCACGACGGGTTCTTTTATGCCATGGACACCTTCCGCGAATATCAGTATCTGAACGAACTGTGGAGCACCGGCGCCGCGCCATGGAAAGTCTGGCGCAACGGGGTACACGCGCAATGAACATTCTGGTCACCGGCAACCTGGGTTACGTGGGCCCCGTGGTCATGGCCCGCCTTCGCGCCGCCTTCCCCAAGGCGCGGCTGATCGGGCTGGACGCGGGTTACTTTGCCGACGCACTGCTCGACCCGGCTTCGCCCGGCCAACTTCCCGACGAACAGATTTTGGACGACGTCAGAGATTTTCCGGCGCGGCGGCTGGCCGGCATCGCGAGCGTCGTACACCTGGCAGGGATTTCGAACGACCCCATCGGCAACCTTTTCGAAGATGCGACCGGACAAGTGAATTACGAGGCCACGGTGGCGCTGGCGGCGAATGCGCGCCGGGCTGGCGCCGCGTCGTTCGTCTTCGCCTCGTCCTGCTCGGTCTACGGCTTCGCCGAGGATGGCGCGCGCGGCGAATCGTCCGCCGTCAATCCGCTCACGGCGTACGCCCGCTCGAAGTACGCCGCCGAGCGCGCTCTGGCGGGGCTGGCCGGCCGCGAGTTTCCCATCACCTGCCTGCGCTTTGCCACGGCCTGCGGCCGCAGTCCGCGATTGCGCCTCGACCTGGTGCTGAACGACTTCGCCGCCAGCGCCGTCTCGAACCGCGAGATCCGTATTCTAAGCGACGGTACGCCGTGGCGCCCGCTCATCGACGTGGCCGACATGGCTCGCGCGATCGAATGGGCCATTACGAGGCCAGCCTCGAGCGGCGGCGAATTCCTGGCCGTGAACGCCGGCTCGAACGAATGGAACTACCAGGTAAAGGACCTCGCCGCGGCCGTGGCAACCGCTCTCCCGGGCACTGCGATTCACCTCAACCCGGATGCACAACCCGACAAACGCTCCTATAAAGTCCGCTTCGATCTGTTTCGCCGCCTCGCGCCGCGCCACCAGCCGGTTTCGACGCTGGCCGGCACCATCGCCGAACTGGTCCGCGCGCTGGAGAGCGCCGGCGCCCGCGGGGCCGGCTTCAGCCGCGACCGTTACGTGCGGCTGAGATCGCTGCTGGACCTCAGGGAGCGGGGGCTGCTCGATGCCGGAATGCGGTGGGCGCCCGCCACTCCAGCCCAACTCCCGGAGGTTGCCTGAGATGAACCCGAAAGCCGAGCAACTCCGGGCGCGGATCCGTTCGCTGGTAACCGAATACTACGAGGCCGCCTTCCCGGAAACCCGTTTCGTCCCAGGCGAATCCTCCATTCCCTATGCCGGCCGGGTCTTCGACGACCAGGAAATCCGCAGCCTGGTCGACGCCTCGCTCGACTTCTGGCTCACCACCGGCCGCTTCGCGCGCGAGTTCGAGCGGGAATTCGCCCGCTGGATGGGAGTGCGGCATTGCCTGCTGGTGAATTCCGGCTCGTCGGCCAACCTGGTGGCGCTCTCGGCGCTCACCTCGCCGCGGTTGGGGGAACGGCGCTTGAAGCCCGGAGACGAGGTGATCACGGTAGCGGCCAGCTTTCCCACTACCGTGAACCCGATTCTGCAGAACGGCCTGGTTCCGGTCTTCGTGGACGTTACCCTGCCTACTTACAACGCCGACACCTCGCAACTGGAAGCCGCTCTCTCGCCGCGCACCCGCGCCATCGTCTTCGCCCACACCTTGGGCAATCCGTTCGATTTGAATACGGTGGCCGGTTTCGCCCGGAAGCACGATTTGTGGCTGGTGGAAGACTGCTGCGACGCGGTCGGATCCACCTACTTCGGGCGTAAGACCGGCACGTTTGGCGACCTGGCGACGGTGAGCTTTTATCCGGCCCACCACATCACCATGGGCGAGGGCGGGGCGGTGGTGACGAACACGCCGGCCCTGCACAAAATCTGCGAGTCCTTCCGCGATTGGGGCCGCGACTGCTGGTGCGAACCCGGCTGCGACAACACCTGCGGCAAGCGGTTCGACTGGCAGTTGGGCGGCCTGCCGCGCGGGTACGACCATAAATTCACGTATGCGCACATCGGCTACAACTTGAAGCTGACCGACATGCAGGCGGCGGTGGGGGTGGCGCAACTGGAAAAGCTGGACGGATTCATCGAGGCGCGGCGGCGAAACTTCAGGGCGCTCGCCGAAGGCCTGGTCGGCTTGGAGGAGTTTTTCATCCTGCCCGAAGCTACCGCCGGCGCGGAACCGAGCTGGTTCGGGTTCCCGATGGCGGTTCGCCCGAATGCTCCGTTCTCGCGCAACCAGGCGACGCGTTATCTCGAAGAGCGCAGGATCGCGACCCGGCTTTTGTTCGGCGGCAACCTGATCCGCCAGCCGGCGTACCAGGGCCAGAACTACCGCGTGGTGGGCAATCTCGAAAACACGGATTTCATCATGGAGCGGGTGTTCTGGATCGGGCTTTACCCCGGAATCACTTCGGCCATGCTCGATTACATGCTGGAGGCCTTTCACGCGCTTTGCGGCAGTTACGCCACGGTAGGACGCCGTTAATATGCCGAACCCGCTCGCCGCCGACCTGGATCACGCGCTCGCCCATACCGAAGGCGTGTGGGACGAACTGCGCGGCGCGCGCCTGTTCGTCACCGGCGGCACGGGATTTTTCGGCTGCTGGCTGCTGGAAAGTTTTCTTTGGGCTTGTGACCGCATGGAACTGAAGGCCACCATGACGGTGCTGACGCGTTCGCCGGAGCGGTTCCGCGCCAAAGCGCCGCACCTGGCCGGGCACCCGGCGATCCGTCTGATCGAGGGCGATGCGCGCAGCTTCCCGTTCCCCCAGGCGCCTTACTCCCACGTGATTCACGGCGCGGCCGAGGCCAGCGCGGCGCTGAACCGGGACGAACCGCTGCGGATGCTCGATACGATTGTCGAGGGAACGCGGCGCGCGCTGGAGTTTGCTGTCTCGGCCGGAGCGGGCCGGTTTCTGCTGATCGGCTCGGGAGCGGTCTATGGCGCCCAGCCGCCCGAACTCACCCACGTTCCTGAAACCTATTCGGGCGGTCCCGATCCGCTCGATCCGTCGGCGGCTTACGCGGAAGCCAAGCGGGTCGCCGAGCTGCTGTGCGGCGTGTATGGCCGGACGCACGGGCTCGATTGCGCCATTGCCCGCTGCTTCGCCTTCGTGGGGCCGCACCTGCCGCTCGACTCGCATTTTGCCATCGGCAACTTTATCGGCGATTGCCTGAACGGCCGCGACATCCGCATTCACGGGGACGGAACACCCTGGCGGTCGTACCTCTATGCCGCCGATCTGGCCATCTGGCTTTGGACGATTCTGGTGCGGGGAGCGTCGTGCCGGCCTTATAACACCGGGTCGGAGCGGGGCGTGACGATCGCCGATCTGGCTCGCGGGACGGCGGCGGCGGTTCGTCCGGGAACGCCCATCCGGGTGGCGCGTGTGGCGGAGCCCGGAGCGCCGGCGGCGCGCTACGTCCCCGATACCGGCCGCGCCCGCGCTGAGTTGGGATTGCGGGAGTATGTTTCGCTCGACGACGCTATCCGCCGGACGGCGGCTTGGCATTTGGCGGCGGGACGGTGCCAGCCGGTTTGGGAGCAGGCGCGGGCATGATCAAGCTATCCCATTACGTCGTCCGAACGCTTGCCGATTGGGGCGTGCGGCACGTGTTTCTGATCCCCGGCGGCGGGGCCATGCACCTGAACGATTCCTTTGCCCGCGAGAGCCGCATCCGCTACCTGTGCAACCACCACGAGCAGGCGTCGGCCATGGGCGCTGAATGCTACGCGCGGGTGACGGGGCAGACCGGGGTGGTAAACGTGACCACAGGGCCGGGCGGGATCAATGCGCTGAACGGCGTATTCGGCGCCTGGACGGACTCGGTTCCCCTGCTGGTGGTTTCCGGACAGGTGAAGCGCGAAACCTGCATGGCCGTCATGGGAACCAGGGGCCTCCGGCAACTGGGAGACCAGGAAGCCGACATCGTGCGGATGGCCGGCGGGATCACGAAATACGCAGTCCTGGTGGACGATCCGGAAACCATCCGCTATCACCTGGAAAAGGCCTGGTTCCTGGCGGCGGCTGGACGGCCCGGGCCGTGCTGGCTCGACATTCCCGTGGACGTGCAGGCGGCCAGGATCGACGAGGAACGCTTGCGCGGCTACGACGCCTCCGAGGACGCGCTCGTCTGGGACCGGGCGCAAATCGAACGGCAGTGCGGGCAGGTGATTCGCCGCTTGGCCGACGCCGAACGTCCGGTCATATTGGCCGGCAGCGGTATTCGCGCGGCCCAGGCTCTCGAGGAGTTCCGCCAGGTGACGCGGCGCCTGGGCGTGCCGGTGACCACGGCGTGGACCCACGACCTGATCGCGAGCGACGATCCGTTGTTTTGCGGCAGGCCGGGAACCATTGGCGAACGCGCCGGCAACTTCACCGTGCAGAATGCGGACGCGTTGTTGATCTTGGGATCGCGGCTGAATATCCGGCAGGTGAGCTACAACTGGCGTTCCTTCGCGCGCCACGCCTTCAAGATGCAGGTGGACGTGGACGCGGCCGAACTGGAGAAGCCCACGGTGCGGCCCGAGCTGCCGATCCACTGCGATCTGAAAATCTTCCTGCGGGAGATGGAGCGGCAGCTTTCCGAATCCACCTACCGCGCCAGCCGGCATGCCGGGTGGCTCGCCTGGTGCCGCGAGCGTAGGGAAAGATATCCGGTGGTGCTCGACAAGCACCGCCAGCCGGACGTATTCGAGAAGCGCTCGCCGCTCAACCCGTACTACTTTATCGAGCGGTTGTTCGACGCCTTGGCCGAGGACGAAGTCGTCGTGTGCGGCAACGCGGCCGCCACCATCGTGCCGTACCAGGCGGCGCGATTGAAGGCCGGCCAGCGGTTGATTTCCAATTCCGGCGCGGCCTCGATGGGCTATGAGCTGCCGGCGGCGGTGGGAGCGGCGGTGGCGCGCGAAGGCAAGCGCGTGGTCTGCCTGGCCGGAGACGGCGGCATCCAGATGAACATCCAGGAATTGCAAACGGTGGCGCATCACCGGTTGCCGGTGAAGATCTTCGTTCTCGATAACGGCGGATACCTTTCCATCCGGCAGACGCAGGCCAATTTTTTCGGCAAGCTGGTGGGAGAAAGCCCGGCCAGCGGCATTTCGTTTCCCGATCCGGCGAAGCTCGCCGCCGCCTACGGCATACCGGCCGGCCGGATCGAAAGCGATCGCGACTTCGCGCGGATCGCCGCCGTTCTCGATGCCCCCGGCCCGGCCATGTGCCACGTGCGCCTCGATCCGGCCCAGGAGTTCGAGCCGCGCCTGAAATCCCGGCAACTGCCGGACGGCACGCTGGTTTCTCCCGACCTGGAGGACATGTATCCTTTCCTCCCGGCCGAGGAACTGGAATCGAATCTCTCGATCGGACAGGAGGCATAGCCGGTGGAACGGATTCTTCACGCCATCTTCGATCTGGACGGAACGCTGGTCGATTCGCTGCCGGGGATCGAATGGTCTGTCCAGGCGGCGCTGGCGCGTTGCGGCCTTCCTCCGCTATCGCGCGATCTCCGGCCGCTGATCGGCCCGCCCATCCGGCGGATTCTGGCGACCGTCTCCGGGGTGCGGGAGCCGGCGCGTCTGGACCGGCTCGAATACGCTTTCCGCTCCAGTTACGATTCCGGCGGCTGGCGCAGAACGCGATTGCAGACGGGCGCCGCGGAGCTGCTGGAGCAGTTGCGGGACGGCGGGATCGGCCTGTGGTTAGTCACGAATAAGCCGGCGCGAGTGACCGAAAGGATTCTGGATGAATTGAAACTCGCCGGCTATTTCGAGGAGATCCGGTGCCGCGATTCGCGGACGCCCGCGTTCGCCTCGAAGGCGGAGGTGCTGGTGGACTTGTTACGGCGGCGCGCCCTGGTCCCCTCGGCGTGCCTGATGATCGGCGACACGGCGGAGGACTGCGGCGCGGCCATGGCTGCCGGCATCGATTGCGCCATTGTCGCCGGTGGGTACGGGGACGACACCTCGCTTCCGGCCGAAGCGAAGCGCGTGAGCGGATGGGACAAAATCGCCGAGCGATGCGGCGTTTCCGTCTTCGCGGAAAGGTGTTGAACCGCCATGATCGACCGCGACATATTTGAAGAGCTCTTCGTTCTCGAAATGGCCAACAACCATTGGGGGCGGCTGGAACGCGGGTTGAAGATCGTCGGCACGTTTGCGCAGGTGGTCCGTTTCAACAACATCCGGGCGGCCATCAAGCTGCAGTTTCGGGATGTCCCGAGCTTCATCCACAAGGATTTCCTCCATCGGACGGATATCCGGTATATCAAGAAGACGCTCGAGACCAGGATGGCGGAAGACGACTTTGCGGCGCTGGTGAAGGCTATCCGCAAGGCTTCCTGCGTGCCCATGGCGACGCCGTTCGACGAGCGGTCGGTGGACCTTTGCTGCGCGCTCGCCATACCGATTCTGAAGATTGCCAGCAGCGATCTGAACGACTGGATGCTGCTCGAGAAGATCGCCAAAACCAAGAAGCCGGTGATCGTCTCCACCGGCGGCAGTTCGCTGAAAGACCTCGACGACCTGGTGACGTTCTTCCAGAACCGCAACATTCCCCTGGCGATCAACCACTGCGTCTCGATTTATCCCTCCGAGGACCGGGAGCTGGAGATGAACCAGATCGATTTTCTGCGCGCGCGCTACCCGTCGCACACCATCGGCTTTTCCACCCACGAGTGCTCGGACTGGCATTCCTCCATGCTGGTGGCGTACGCCAAAGGGGCGCGCACTTTCGAACGGCATATCGACATCGACGCCGACGGCATGGCGGTTTCGCCGTACTGTTCGAAGCCGGAGCAGGTGGACGCGTGGTTCAAGGCGTTCCACAAGGCCAAGGAAATCTGCGGCGCGCCCGGCACGCAGAAGCGCATGCCGCCGTTGAAAGAAATTCAATATCTGGATTCCCTGGTACGAGGCGTATACGTGCGCGAAAACCTGCCGGAGGGGCATGTTCTGGGCGACGAGGATGTGTACCTGGCCGTGCCTTTGCTGCAGGGGCAGATTTCGTGCCGGGAACTGATGCGCGGAGAAGTTCTGCTTCATGCCGTCGAGAAAGACGCGCCCGTCATGATCGACGACATCGACAGCCCGTATGCCAGCATTCCCTCGCTGCGGGAGTTGATCTACCGGCGCGGCTTGCCGGCGCCGTTGCGGCTGGAAGCGGTTCGGGCATCATGAGGGGCACAATGGCGGCCGAGTCACTGCGCGAGCGCCTGGAAGAACTGCTGGCGGAAAGCGGGGAGAGGGCCGCGGAGCGGGAGCGGAACGCATTCGACGAGGCTGCCCAGGGGTGTGAGCGGCGAATCGTCATTTATGGTTCCGGTGGGTTGGGAAGGCGCACGCTGGCGGGGCTTCGCGCCAATGGGTTAGAGCCGTTGGCGTTCGCGGACCGGAACCCCGCGCGCTGGGACACTTCGATTGAAGGCGTGCCGGTCTTTTCTCCCGAAACGGCCGCCCGTCGCTTTGGCTTCGACTCGGCCTTCGTGATCGCGGTGTGGAGCCCGGTGGTTTCGGCCGGCATCGACAGCATTCGCGCGAATCTGGCTGCGAGAGGCTGCCGGCGCATCGTGCCATTTACCTGGCTCTTTTGGAAGTACTCCCAAACCTTCCTCCCGTACTACCTGTGGGCGTTGCCGAGTCTGGTTCACCCGCAGCGTGAACAGGTGCGGGAGGCGTTTGAGCTGCTAGAAGGCCGCCGCTCGCGGGCCGAATTCATCGGGCAGCTACAACTCCGCCTTACAGGCGACGTGGCTGGCTTGATACCGCCGGAAAGGGGCGTCCCATACTTTCCCGAGCGGCTGTTCGGGCCGCGCGACGACGAATACTTTGTGGATTGCGGCGCCTACGACGGCGACACGCTCCGCGATCTGATGGCATGGACCGGCGGCAGGTACCGCGGCGCTATGGCGCTCGAAGCCGACCCGGCGAATTTCGCCGCGCTGCAGCACCGCATTGAGGAAGACCCGAACCTCAGGGGACGCGCCCGCGCCATTCAGGCAGCCGTGGGCCGGCGCCGCGCCAAAGTGCGGTTTCGGGCGTCGGGCCTGGCCAGCGCCGCGGTCTCCGAATCGGGCGGCATCGAGGTGGATTCGGTTTCGCTGGACGAATGCCTGGCGGGCGAAAGCCCGACGTTTATCAAGATGGACATCGAGGGCGCCGAGATGGATGCGCTCGAAGGCGCATCCGAGGTGCTGCGGGAGCAGGCGCCCCTGCTGGCGATCTGTGCCTATCACACCCAGGGCCATCTGTGGCAGATTCCCCTGCGAATCGGCCGGCTGATGCCCGCGGGACGGTTGTCGCTGCGGGCGCATTGCATGGATGGTTTCGATTTGGTCTGCTACGCGGTCCCGCCGCATCGAGCGATGGATTCCGCGCGGGAGGACGGCTGAGGAGTAGCCATGAAAACCATCAGCGTGATTACCGGATGCTTTAACGAAGAGGATAACGTAGAGGAGTTGTATGTCCGCGTCCGCGCCGTGATGGAAGGGTTGGGCCGTTACCGCTACGAGCATATCTTCATCGACAATGCCTCGACAGATGGCACGGTTGCGGTCCTGAAACGTCTCGCGGCGGTGGATTCGAACGTGAAGATCATCGTCAACGCCCGCAACTTCGGGCACATCCGCTCACCCATGCACGCGTTTCATCAGGCCGCGGGCGACGCCGTCGTCGGGATGGCCGCGGACCTTCAGGACCCTCCGGAGATGATTGCGGACATGATCCGCGAGTGGGAAAACGGCTTCTCCATGGTGCTCGCCATCAAGCGGTCGAGCCAGGAAAACCCGCTGATGTTCTGGATCCGCAAGCGCTATTACCGCCTGGTGAATCGTCTCTCTTCGATCGAGACCTTCGAAAACTTCACCGGATTCGGCCTGTACGACCGGCGCGTGGTGGACCTGGTGAAGTCGTTCGCCGACCCCTACCCGTACTTCCGCGGCATGATCGCGGAAATCGGCCTGCCGCATAAAGAGATCTACTTCGACCAGCCGGCGCGCCAGCGCGGCCTCACCAAGAACGATTTCTACACGCTCTACGACATGGCCATGCTGGGCATCACCAACCTCTCCAAGGTGCCGCTGCGCATCGTCACTTTTTCGGGGTTTGTGTCGGCCGCGCTTTGCATCCTCGCCGGACTCGGCTACCTCGCCTATAAGCTGCTCTACTGGCAACGGTTTTCGACCGGCATCGCACCGCTGGTGATCGGCATATTCTTCTTCGGGTCGGTGCAATTGATTTCGGTTGGAATACTGGGCGAGTATATCGCGGCCATTCATACCCAGGTGCAGCGCCGCCCGCTGGTGGTGGAGCGCGAGCGCATCAACTTCGAATGCCCGCCGGCCGAGCCGTTGCGGGACAACAGCCGGATCGGCGACCGCGGCTGCATGGGATTGGCATCGCCAATGCCGGCGCGCGACTGCGCGGGAGCGGTGGTCGAACAGTTATGAGCCCGGACCTACACCAACGCCAGCAGGCCCAGGTTCTTAATGCGCGAGCTAAACCAGAGGTCGCGTTGCCACAATGTGGTCCTGCGCTCCAGCGGACCCAGGGAAAAGAGCTTCGCGAGGCACTCCAGCGCCACCACGTCCCGCGCGTCGAGACGGCTTCTATATCGCTCCACGAAAGCGCCGGCAATGGCCGAAGACTGGGCCACGACCTTCCGCAATCGCCGCCTGGCGGCGCCGGGAGCTGTAACGGTGCGCCGCAGAGCGCTTCCCAGCGCGCTGCTGTACGGGTCGGCCGTTTCGTTGCAGCCGTGGCGCCGGTACAAAATGGTCCGCTCCGGAAGTGGAATCAGGCGCCCAAACGCGGCCGCCACCAGGGCCAGCCACCAATCCTGGTACGGAGCGGCGTCCGGTATGGGCAGTGCCGCGTCCAGCAAGGCGCGGTTCATCATCATGGTGGAACCCAGGGCCACGCTCTCCATGGCAACCCTGGGCGCCTCGCCGATGCGGGTCAGCCCCAAGCGGGACCAACGCCAGTAGGAGGGAGCGATCGTCCGGCCGGCTCCGTCCACCACGGCCGCGTCGGTACAAATGGCGATGGGGGTGGTGGCGCCGAATTCCGCTTCGGCCCGCCGCATGGCTTGGCACGTCCGCGGAATCTTTCCGGGAAGCCAGACGTCGTCGGGATCCGCCGACATCACCCAGGACGTAGTCGCCGCCGCCAGAACGGCGTTGTAGTTGCCCGTCACGCCGAGATTGCGGGCTCCGGAATCCGGGAGGGTCGTCATCCGCTCCTCCAGCCTCGCCTGCCAGTCGGCCAAGCGCCGGCCGGTATCGTCCGCCGATCGGTCGTCCCGAACGATCAGGCGCCAGGCGGTGAAGTCCTGAGCGAGAATCGATTCGACTGCCTGCCCCAGCCAAGCGGCGCAATTGTACGTCGGCATGGCAATGTCGACGGTGACGCTCGAAATGCCGCCGTCCCGTTCTCCGTCGCGCGGTCCCATCGTATGTTCCGTTTCGTCCCATTATTGCGGATTCGAAACGGTGTTTGCCGTCCGTGTTCGTTCCCTATGGAGGAAACCCAATGAAGTCTCCCGCGGATATGAAAGTTATCCAGATCGAGATCACCAACGCCTGCCCGAAGCGGTGTTCCAATTGCACCCGCTTCTGCGGCCATCACAAAGAGCCCTTCTTCATGGACTTCGAGACTTTCCAACAGGCCGTCGATTCCATGCGGGGCTTCAAGGGAATTGTGGGGATCATGGGAGGGGAGCCTACGATCCATCCGCAATTTGAAAAGTTCGTGCGCTATTACCGGGAGCACATCGGGTACGACGACTTCTCCACGGCCTGCTATGAGCCGACCGCGGACTTCGTCAAACATATCCTGGCCAACGCCTATAACGTAGACTACAGCAACCAGCGCGGTCTCTGGACGTCGGTGAATCCCAGGTACTACGACCATTTCGAGCTGATCCAGGATACCTTCGGCTATCAATTGGTGAACGATCATACCCATCCCAGCATGCACGAGACGATGATGTGCACCCGCAAGGAGCTGGGCGTGGCCGACGACGAATGGGTGAAACTCCGCGACAACTGCTGGGTGCAGAATCTCTGGAGCGCCTCCATCACGCCCAAAGGCGCCTTCTATTGCGAAATCGCCGCGGCCATGGATGCCACCCTCGGCGGCCCCGGCGGCTGGAAAATCGAGCCGGGCTGGTGGAAGCGGACGCCCGCCGATTTCGCCGACCAACTTCACTGGTGCGAGATGTGCAGCGCCGCCCTGCCCATGCCGAAGCGAAATGCCAACGAAGAGGTGGACGATGTGTCGCCGGTCTGGCGCGAGAAACTCATCCAAATCGACAGCCCCAAGCTCAGAAAGGGCCTGGTCAATGAGTTCAGCCCGGCGGCCTACAACCGCAATGAACACGAGGTGATCTGTGAGGCGACCCCCTACCTGGAAGATCAGGAGCGGCGCATCGGGGCGGCGGGGAAAACTCTCAAACCCCGGCGAATCGTCTCCGTGGCGTGGCTTACCGGCGCCATCCCCGGCGAGGAAGCCGCGCGCATTCTCGACAGTTTGAAAGCCGCCAAACGGCTGGACTTCGTCGTGTCGTCCGAGGTCGCGCATCGCGAGCTGGCCGAGGCCGCCGGCGTGCCGTTCCTCGATGCCACCGGCCGCAACGGCGGTGAGGTTTATGCCGAACTCAGGGAGCGGGGCAAAGCCAAGGATTGGATTCTGCTGCTGCGCGACTGCGCGCCTCCGGAGAAGACATTGGAGTTGCTCCAGTCCTGCGTGTTCAATCCCGGGTGTATCTACCGGCAGAGATCGGGAGGCGGAAGCCCGCGCGGCATTCAATTCTTCAACGTGCGGGCGCACGCCCTCGAAAAAGGTGGAGACCTGTTCCATATTGCCGACGGCTACCCGGCGCGCAAGGTCGTCAAATTAGCGGCGGGGGAACCATCGCAGTACCGGCTGAACGCGGGCAGGATGTTCTACCGGCGTGCCATGAAGCGTGTTTACTGGGCGCAAAAAAGGATCGGGCGCAAGCTGGGCGGCGCGGCGGCGGCGGGATTGTGAAGCCCGGCGATTTGGGCGGATCGTGAGCGAGCGCGGTGTTTCTATTGGATTCGGGAGCCCCACAAATCGCGACTGAGTGCGCGCATCGGAGATGGCGGCTGCTGGGGGCCGCCGGCCGGTTTGCCGGGCTGGTGCCAACCCGCGGGCGTAACGGCCGGATTGTCTTTGCGGCCGGAGCGAGTGTACTTCAGCGGTTTGTTCAGGTGGCCGGAGCGCTACTGGTGATGCCGCTGCTGCTCAAGGCGCTCGGTCCGGCTCGTTTTGGAGTGTGGGGTGCGGCCACGTCTCTTGCCTGGCTGACCAGCATGCTCGATTTAGGGACGGGGGCCGCTCTGATCACGATGGTGGGCGGGGCAACCGCCGTCAACCGCCAGACCGACGCCCGGCGGCATGTCACCGGGGCTCTGCTGGTGGAGAGCGGAATGGCGGTGCTGACGCTGATAGCGGCCTCCCTAGTTGTGTTGACAGCCGTTCCCCGCGACCAAACCGGTCCCTACCTTATCGCTGTGGCGGGACTCGCCATCAACGTCCCGCTGAACGGCGCCAATTGCATTTGGATGGCCCTGCAGAAGGGCTACGTCTCCGCTTTCTGGGAACTCATCCAGACCCTGACGATACTGGCGGGGTCGATTGTCGCCACTTTGGTTACAGTCGACGTGCGAATCTATGTGGCGGTGGTGTATGGCGGGGTCGCGCTGGCCAACCTCGGCAGCCTGGTTCATCTGTTCTTGCGTCATCCGGAACTGCGGCCGGATGCCTGGGCCGCCCCGTTCGAAGCGGCACGGGGCGTAGCCAGCCAGGGAGCGATCTACTTCGCCGCGGGCGTGGCCGGCGGGCTCACCTACATGCTGGACAACGTTCTGGCCCTGCAACTTCTGGGGCCCGAGGCCTCCGCGCGCATGGCGATCGCATTGCGGATCTGTATCGGCGCCAGCGGGATGCTGACCATCGTCTCGCAACCGTTGTGGCCGGCGTTCGCCGAAGCCGGCGTCCGCGGCGATCTCAAATGGATCGAGAGAGGGTTAGTCCGGGGTACGGCGCTGGTGACCGGGTTGGCTATGGCCGCGGCAGTGTTTCTGGTGACCGCGGGTGGGCCGTTCTTGCGTTGGTGGCTGCACGCCGATCTCGGTATCGGACCGGACCTGTTGTGGGCCACGGCGGCCTGGATCCTGGCTCAGGCGGCGGGCCGGGTGCCCTATCTGCTGCTCAATGCGGTGGGGGTGGTCCGTTTTCAGGTTGTGCTGTGCACCCTCGCCACATCGGTCGCGCTGTGTCTCAAATTCGTTTGGGCGCCATGGCTGGGCGTAGCGGGCATTCTCTGGGCCACGGCGGCGGCGGCGGCATTCATCAGCCTTCCGGCGCTGACATGGCGCGACGTCCGCTGGTTGAAGTCGTGCGGTTCCCGGCCGGGGAATTCGCGGTGACATGTCGAATTGGGCGGATGTCAAAGGAACTCGGATGAAAATCTTGAACGATCCTGTTTTAGGCGCGTATACGCGCGATGGGGAGACCGCATCCTCCGCGCATGTCGATCGGGTGCTGGGCCGGCCTTTCCGCCAGGCGCCGGCCGAAGTGCACCTGCCATTGGTGTCGGTGATTGTCACCGCCTACAACTACGAACGGTTTGTCCGCCGGACTCTCGAGAGTATCGCGGCACAGAATTACGAGAATTTCGAATGTGTCATTGTCGACGATGGTTCGACCGATGGCACTCTCGGAGAGGTCGAAGGTTTCTTGGCCGACCGGCGGGACGCCCGCTTCCGGTTGCTGCGAAACGATTCGAACCGCGGACAACTCGGCGCTCAAATCGCCGGCTTCCAGGCATGTCACGGCGCCTTCACAGTTTTTGTCGACGCCGACGATCTGCTGTTTCCGGATTGTTTGGAGACTCAGGTCGCCGCGCACCTTCATTGCGAGCCCATCGCCGCCATGACGTGTCTGGATAGCGCCACCATCGACGAGGATGGGGCGCTGCTGTCGGCCCACCACCGCGAAATCCGGCTGCGGCTATGGCAATTTTTCCGGCCACGGGCATCGCAAAAAACGGTGGAAATACTCGGAGAGAGTCTCGAATGCCGCATCATACCGCCGTCGGTGGCGAATATGATCGTGCTCCGGGATCAATACTTCTGGACTACGCAGAGCTTCATGATGTTCCGCAGCGACTTCCTCAAGCTGGTATTGCCCGAGAAGACCGATCGCTTTCGCATTTGCTCGGACTATTATCTCGTACGTATGGCGCACGCGTTCAATTCGACCATCCTGGTGCATCGCTGCTGCGGCGCGTATCGCGTGCACGGCGCCAACCATTACGCTCAGCCGCTACTGATATCGGCCGATCAGGAGTCTGGAAACCCGGCGCGTTTTGCCTGGCAGGCGGACGAAGCCGCGGCGCTCGCCCTTCAGGTAATTACCGGGCGGCTGGAGCGATTTGCGGCTGCGTTCGGAGAGTTCAGGACGGTTCGCGCCCTGATCGGGCTTCCCCGCAAGGTTCGTCCACCGGTCTTCCGCTTGTTGAGGCGGCGTGTGAAATTCCGCGAGGCGCTCATCGTCTTTGCCGTCGCCTGGGTGAGCCGGCGGGTCGGCCGGCTGCGTGTGTCATGGGGAACCTTCGTCAGAGTCATTTGGTCCGGATGCTGACTTCGGCCCGGCAAGCAGGGACAGGAGCAGTGGTATGAACAATCGAGAAAACGGTGGTCTTCGCATGATGGCGGCCCGGTTCGTGGGAGCGGTCCGGCTTCGGAATGAGCCCAGGTGCGGCAGGGCGGCTCCCGATGAACTGGCGCTTTCACTAACTCCGATGATGGCTCGTTATAAAGCTCTCGTCCGATGGAAGGTGGCAAAGTATCTGTCCATGGGCCGCGTCCGGGCGGTTTCGTGTCCGGTATGTGGGAGCGCAACCGAAGTCGCCAACGCGGATACGAGATTCTCGGTTGTCAGATGCACGAGCTGCGGACATGCGACTGCCAGCCGAACGCCCCATGATGAAGAGCTACAGGCCCTCTACGACGGTCTCGTATATTGGCACAAAGATAAAGGACACGGGGGCATCGAGTCCTTCACCGAAGGCAATTGGGACGCGTGGCTGGCGCCACGCCTGGATTCCATATACAGGCTCGCCGGGTTTGTCGACACGCCGCCCAAGCAGGTACTCGAAGTCGGCTGCTCCGAGGGGCGATTGCTGTATGAACTGAGGCTCCGGGGCCATGACGTGTTCGGCTATGAATGCAACGCGCAGATTGCCGCGCTCGGCAGCCACGCCTTTTCGATTCCCATCGCGGGGGAGGGATTTGCCGCCTCGAAAGTGGCCGGCCGGTGGTTCGATCTCGTCCTCGCTTACCATACCCTCGAACACGTGGGCGACGTGGTAGCCATGGTCCGGGATATGGCATCTGTAATGAAGCCGGAGGCCAAAATGGTAATCGAGCTGCCGATCGAGACGGTTTACGACAATCCCGATCACGTGCACTTTTTTACGCACCAATCGATCAGGCTCCTGTTGGGCCGGGTTTTCTTAACGGTGGACCTTTTTCCACACGGCTTCATCGATGCTCATGGAACGCAAATCGATTCCGCGTTCGCGATTGCTTCGGGTCCAAGAAACTGAGCCTACGACCCCGAATCGCCGGCCTGGCTCAGGCTGTTCACCGACACCGGGAACAGCGGCGGGCGCACCGAATCGGGTTTCCAGCCCAGTAGGAATTCGACGGCGGGGCCGCAGACGCGGGACTGGCACGGGCCCATGCCGCAGCGGGTCTGCAGCTTGGCCTCCCGCCAGCCGGTCGCGGCGCGGACGCGGCCAAGCGATACGTCTTCGCAGCGGCACACCAAGGTATCGTCCGGGGCCAGGTGTTTCAACTCCTCGCGCAGCGTGAACGACCGCGCCAGAGACCGGGCGAAGTGGCGCTGCCGATCGCGTGCCTGAAACAGGCGGCTGGCGCGCTCGGTTTGGCCGGCGGCGGCGTGGCCGGCGATTTCTCCTTCGACCAGCGCCAGGTCCACGCCGCCGATGCCGGTGATCTCGCCGGCAGCGTAGACGCCTTCCACCGTTGTCCGCTGGTAATCGTCCACGGCCACACCTTCGCTCACGCGGCAGCCGAGCAGGCTGGCCAGCTCCGTATTCGGAACCAGGCCAAAGCCGCAGGCCAGGTAGTCGCAAGACTCGGTGAAAGTCTTGCCGCCGCGCGCGAGCGTCACCGATTGCACCCGGCCATCGCCTTGGGCCGAAACCGGCCACGAGGAAGTGAGGTAACGCACTCCGGCCAGCGATCCGCCAAAGATCGCCGCTTCGGCCAGCTTATGCGGATGGTGGAGCAGGCTGCGGGCGAAGCGCGCGAGCGCGGCCAATGGCGCCTGCTCGGCGATCAGGCGCACGTCGGCGCCGGCGTGCCGCAGGTAGCGCGCCACCGCCGGCAATAACGGTCCGCTGCCGGCGACAACCACTTTCTTGCCGCGCACCGGGAAGCCCGACTTGACGAGGGACTGCAGGCCGCCGGCGCCCATCGCGTTGGGCAAAGTCCAGCCGGGGAAGGGCACGAAGCGTTCGCGGGCTCCGGTGGCCAGAACCAGGCTGCGATAGCGCAAGTCGAGCGGCTCGCCGGCGCCGGTTTCGAGGGCGAGCCGGCCGGGCTCGGGTGCGGCGAAGACGCGGGCGCCCTCAATCATGCGCACGCCCAGGCGCGCGGCCGTGGCGATCCATGGCACGGCGGGGCCGGGAACGCGATCGAGAGAAGCGCGCCAGATTTGCCCGCCGGGGCGCGGGTTGTCGTCTACCAGGCACACGATGGCACGAGCCGCCGCAGCCCGGCAAGCCGCGGCCAGTCCGGCAGGGCCAGCGCCGATTACGAGTACGTCGAAACTGCGGTCGCCTTCACTCATGCTCGGCTCCGAGGCGGATGGCCGTGGGGCAGACCATCGTTTCTTGTGGTCTGCCATGCACGCGGCGCGCAACCGGGCTGTGGAGATCGCGCCTTGGTGCGGGAACCGGTGGAGCAGCATCGAAAAGAGCCGCGTGGCAGGGTCGAAAAACGCGCCGGGATGAGTCCCGGCGTGGCAGACTGAGAGTCCGCTCCACGGTTTTCATGAGCTTGCGCGGACCGTAGGCCCGGAGAGGGCAGACCACACAAAACGATGGTCTGCCCCACTGAGGAACACGTTCACTCATCCGTTTGCACCTCCATTCCGGAGGCGCAAGCTGTCTGACAGCTTCGCACATGTTGCCTGCCGCCGACGGTTACGCGGCATTCGAAGCAGATGCCCATGCCGCACAGAGGGCCGCGCGGCTGGCCGGTCACCGAACGGCGGAACAGGTCGAACCCGGCGGCGGCGATGGCGGTGGAAACCATCGCGCCCGCCGGTACCGTCACCGGCTTGCCGTTGACGCGCAAAGTTACCGCGTCATTCATGGAGCGGGTCTCCTTCGGCTTCGAGCTCGCGGGACGGCAGATACGGCTCCGGCGGAATGGCAAAGGGCCGGCCCGACAGATGGGCGGCGACGAGTTCGCCCGTAGCGAGCGAGGTGGTGATGCCCAGCCCCTCGTGACCGGTGGCCAGCAGCAAACGCGGACGGCCCGCACAAGGGCCGATGAGCGGCAGTTTATCGGGCGCCGCAGCGCGAAAACCGGTCCAGCAACGGATGACGGTGAGGTCCGCGAGCGGAGGCATATAGGCGCGGGCGCGCTCCAGCATGCGAGTCAAAATCGGTTGGTCGATAGCGGCGTGCTCGGCGCCGAACTGGCGCGACGAGCCGATCAGGACCTGGCCGGTTCGCCGCGGCTGGGCGTTGAATGCCACCGAATCGGCCGCGGTGGAATGCGCCGATTTCAGATAGCCCAGCTCCACCAACTGATGCCGCAAGAAACCCGGATAGCGATCGGTAATCGCCAGGTGACCTTTGCGTTTGCGGACGGCGAACCTGGGGGTCAGCTCCGGCGCCCAGGCTCCGGTAGCGTTCACTACCGCGCCCGCGGCAACCGCCTCTCCGCCGGCTAGGCGAATGCCGGTCTCCATCAGTTCGACAGCCTTGGCGCGTAGCAACACCGCGCCGCGAGCTTGGGCGCGCTCCAAAAAGAAACGGGCGGCGCAGGGCGGATAGCTGACGCCATCGTCGGGCACGAGCAATCCGCCGGCCAGGCCGGGGCGCAGGTTGGGCTCGGCTTCGGAGAGTTGGCGCGGTCCCAATACCTCGGCCCGAACGCCGATTCCCGCGTAAAGGGCGCGCTTGCGCTCCACCTCGGCCATCTCTTCGGCATCGGCCGCAACCCAGATCGTTCCGGCGGTCACGTACTCGGCATCGGCCGGAAGTTCTCGGGCCAGGGCCATCCACAGCGAGCGCGACCGCTCGGTGAGCGCGATCTGGGCGGGCGAATCGTCCATGACCACGATATGGCCCATCCCAGCGGCGGTAGCGCCGCCGCCGATTGGCCCGGCCTCCACCACGGCCACCCGCATGCCCGCCGCGGAGCAGAAATCGGCGCACGCCGCCCCCACGATTCCGCCGCCGGCAATAGCCACGTCGAAGCTGGCATTCATGTGGTGCGAATACCGGAACGGAACGGATCGCGATCGTCGAGGATCAACTCGATCTCCGCGTTGACGTAGGCGAAACCTGTGATCTCGGGATGGACGACGCCATCCACAACCTCGACTCGCCCTTCGAACACGGTGCCCACGATGCTCTCCTGCCTCCATACCTCGCCGGGGGCCAGCTTGCCATCGGCGTAGAGGCAGGCGAGCTTGGCGCTGGTTCCGGTGCCGCACGGCGAGCGGTCATAGGCTTTGCCGGGGCAGAGGACGAAGTTGCGGCTGTTGGCGCCGGGCACGGTTGGCGGTCCGAACAGCTCGATATGATCGATTTCCGCGCCCCCATTGCCGGTGATGCCGCTATCGGCCAGGGCGCGACGGATCCGCCAGGTGAAATCGGTCAGCTCCTCCACGCGGGCGAGCGAAAGTTCCTGACCATGTTCGCTCACCAGGAAAAACCAGTTCCCGCCCCAGGCCACATCGCCCACCACCTCTCCAATGCCCGGCACGGTAACGGGCACGCGGGCGCGGCTGCGGTAGCTGGGCACGTTGCGGATGGAAACGCCGCCATCGGGGTTGAGCCGGGCGTCGACCACGCCGCAAACCGTTTCCACACGGCAGCAATCGTTGGGAAGCCGCCCCAGGTATTGAAGCGTAACCGCCAGGCCGATGGTGCCGTGGCCGCACATGCCCAGATAGCCGACGTTGTTGAAGTAAATCACGGCGGCGTCCGCGGCGGCGTCGCTGGGCTCGCACAACAGCGCGCCGACCATGGCGTCGTTGCCGCGCGGTTCATTCACCACGGCGGAGCGAAACTCGTCGAACTGGTTGCGAAAGAGGTCGAGCCGCTCGGTGAGCGTACCCCGGCCCAGATCCGGTCCGCCCGCGGTCACCACGCGCGTCGGCTCGCCTCCGGTGTGGGAGTCTATGGCCGAAACGCGGCGCAGGCTCACCGCAGTGCCTCGCTAGCGGCGCGAAGAGTGGGGCGCGTGAAGATGGCTTTGCGGATCACGGCCAGGATTTCGTCGCGCTCGGCTCCCACCAGCGGCAGCCGCGGCGCGCGCACCCATTCCGATCCCAAACCGGTTTCCGCCATGGCCAGCTTGATATATTGCACCAGCTTGATTTTGGTATCGAGATGCAGCAGAGGCGTGTACCAGCGATAAAGCCCGCGGGCCAGTTCCCATTGGCCGGAGGCGGCCAAGTCCCAGAGAGCGCGATTCTCCTCCGGAAAGGCATTGACCAGGCCGGAAATCCAACCCTGCGCGCCCAGCAGAATGCTCTCCAGCACCAGATCGTCCACGCCGCAGAAAAGAATGTAGCGGTCGCCCACCTGGTTCACCAGGTCCGTGATGCGGCGTACGTTTTCCGACGATTCCTTGATGGCTACGATGGACGGCTCGTCGGCCAGTTCCTCGAACATCTCCGGGGTGACGTCCACGGCGTAGGAGACCGGGTTGTTGTACACCATCACGGGCAGCGAAGTGGCGCGGGCGACGGTGCGAAAGTGGGTCAGCGTCTCGCGGCGGTCGGCCTTATAGACCATGGCCGGCAGAACCATTAAACCATCCACGCCGATCTTTTCCGCGTCGCGCGCAAAGCGGCAGGCCAGCGGCGTGGTGTATTCGGCTACTCCCGTCAGTACGGGGATGCGGCCGTTGACGACCTGCTTCATTTCCGTTAGCAGAGTCAGTTTCTCCTGGTAGTCGAGCGCCGTATTCTCGCCCACCGTGCCCAGAAACACGACGCCGTGAATGCCGGCCTCGATCATTGCGTTCAAATGGCTTGCGGTAGCGGCCGGATCGAGGGACTGATCGGCGCGGAACTGCGTGGTAATGGCTGGGAATACACCCTTCCAATGGATCCTCATAACGGTTCGGCTCAGTCGTTATTGTAGTGGAAAAGTTGTAGACTAATTGGACGCGGTCCGGCCCTGCTGGAGCGGACGGGCTGTAAAAACTGTGTCATCAGGAGAAAAGGCTATGCCTTTGGGGAAGAGAGCGGCGGCGGAGCTGCTCGGGACGTTCTGGCTGGTTTTCGGGGGATGCGGCAGCGCCGTTCTGGCGGCCGCTTTTCCAGGTTTGGGGATTGGTTTTCTGGGCGTCGCGTGCGCGTTCGGACTCACGGTCCTGACGATGGCCTACGCGATCGGCCATATTTCCGGCTGTCATCTGAATCCGGCTGTGTCGGTGGGTCTGGCCGTGGCCAGGCGTTTCCCGGCCTCGGAATTGCCGGCCTACATCGTCGCGCAGGTAATGGGCGCGATTGCCGCGGCGGGAGTGCTGTTCGTAATCGCTACCGGGAAGCCGGGATTCACGCTGGGCGGGTTTGCCTCCAACGGCTACGCCGAGCACTCGCCGGGCGGGTACTCGCTGGTGGCCTGTCTGGTGGCCGAAGTGGTGCTGACTTTCATGTTCCTGGTGATCATTCTGGGCTCGACCCATAGTCGCGCGCCTAAGGGTTTTGCGCCCATCGCCATCGGGCTGGGGCTCACCCTGATTCATTTGGTGGGAATTCCGGTTACCAACACCAGCGTGAATCCGGCGCGCAGCACGGGGCCGGCGCTGTTTGTCGGCGGCTGGGCCGTCGGGCAACTTTGGCTGTTCTGGGTGGCGCCCATTGCCGGAGCGATCATCGCCGGCCTTGCGTTTGGCGCCCTGGCGGGCGAGCCGGAGCCAGACGTGGCCGGCGACCTGGCGCCGAAAACGGCAGCCGCGGCCGCGGGCCGCTAAGGCGGCTGGCTGTCCGCTGAATCGGACCAGCCAGTCCAAAATGGAACAACCCATCCCATTAGCGGACAGCCGGCGCCGCCTCGCCCACTGATTTTCAGCGGTTTGCCGGTGGCGATTCGGTTGCTCCACCGTCCCCAAGCCTATGCAACTTTGGCAGGACGTCCGTTACGGCGTGCGCACGCTGCGCAAAGCGCCCGGGTTCACGCTCACCGCGATTGCCACTCTCGCCCTGGGGATCGGCGCTACCTCGGCCAATTTCAGCGTCTGCGACGCCATGCTATGGAAACCCCTGCCGCTGCCCAACTTAAGCCGGCTGGCGATGGTGCTCGGCCGGGTTCCCGGCGAACCGAACGAGTGGAGGGGGATGGCTCCCGCCGACTTCGCCGACATTGGGCGGCAGCAGGCCGTGTTCGAGGGTGTGGCCGCGTGGGATGACGAGCTGTCGAATCTGGCCGGCAACGGCGCCGCGCCGGAGCGTGCCAGCCGCTACATGGTGACGCCCAATTTCTTCGCCTTGCTGGGCGCGCACCCGGCGCTGGGCCGCGGCTTCGCGCCCGATGAGGATCAACCCGGGCACGAGCGCGTGGTGGTTTTGGGCGACGCGCTCTGGAGACGCCGCTTCGCCGCCGATCCCGCCATCGTTGGCCGCAATATCCGCCTCGACGACCGGGATTACCGCGTCATCGGCGTCATGCCGTACCAATTCGTGTTTCCCATGACTTCCGAACTGTGGACGCCGCTGGTGTTCTCACCCGCCGAGCGCAACGCGCGCGACAACCAGTACCTCACCGTGATGGGTCTGTTGAAGGCGGGACGGACGTTGAGCCAGGCCGAAGCGGAAGCGGAAACGATCGCCGCGCGCCTGGCGCGGGAATACCCCAACACCAACAAGGAACGCCGCTTTTTCGCGATGGGCGCGCATGACTTCCTGATCGGCTCCTACACCCATCAATACTCGATCATGATGTTCGTCTCGGTGCTGTTCGTGCTGCTGATCGCCTGTGGCAATGTGGCCAACCTGCAATTCGCGCGCGCGCTTGGCCGCTCGCACGAGGTGGCAGTGCGCGCCGCTCTGGGGGCCGGGCGAGCGCGCCTGATCGCTCAGTATCTCACCGAGAGCCTCACCCTCTCGCTTGCCGGCGCGGCCCTCGGTCTGGTGATCGCCAGTTGGGACATCCGGGCCGTTCTCGCCGGAATGCCGGCGGAAGTCGCGAAATACATCCCGGGCTGGTACGACGTCCGGCTGGACAATCGCACATTGCTGTTCACGCTCGCCGCCGCCGTGGCCAGCGGCGTTCTCTCGGGCCTGGCGCCCGCCTGGCAGGGCACCCGCTCCAACCTCCAGGAAGCTTTGAAGGAAGGCGGCCGCAGCACTTCGGCCGGCCGCGGCCGCAATCGCCTGCGCGGTGTCCTGGTGGCCGCGGAAATCGCTTTGTCCATGGTCCTGCTGGTTGGCGCCAGCCTGATGATCCGCGGCACCGGCGCTCTCCTCGACAAAAGCCGAGCCTTCGAACCGGCCACCTTGCTCACCCTACGGCTGGCAATCACCGAAAATCGCTACCCCACCAGCGACCGGCAGGCCGCCTTCTACCGGCAGGTTCTGGAACGCACCAGCGCCGTCCCGGGCGTCCGCACCGCCTTCGCGGTGAAAGCCATGCCTTATAGCGGCCACTACTATGGCCGCCGTTTCACCATCGAGAATCGCGTCCCCGAGCCTGGCAACCAACCCGCGGCGCTGTTCCAGGTGGTGAGCCCGAATTATTTCTCCACCATGCACGTTCCCCTCCGCCAGGGGCGTTTCCTGATCCCGGCCGACGGGCGCGACAACCGGCGCGTCGCGGTGATCGGCGAACACACCGCGCGGCGATGGTGGCCGGGCGAGCCCGCGCCCATCGGCAAGCGGATTCAGTTCGATATGTCCCAAGGCTCCGGAGAGTGGGTCACGATTGTCGGGGTCGTGGCGGATGTGCCGCACAACCCGTTCGAACGCGGCCCTGGTTCGGTGGTCTATGTTCCGGTCGAGCAATTCCCACAGGCGCACATGGATTTCGGCGTGCGTAGTGCCGGCGATCCCAGACCGATGGCGTCCGCGGTGGTCAAAGCCGTGCATTCGGTGGATCCCGAAGAGCCTATCACCGACGTGTTTACCTTGGAGGATCTGGCCAAGCATCAAACCCTGGGATTGATCTACGTGGCCGCCCTCATGGGGTTCTACGGCCTGGTCGCCTTGGTGCTCTCGGCGGTGGGCGTCTACGGCGTCATGAGCTACCTGGTTTCGCAACAGACTCACGATATCGGCGTGCGGGTGGCCTTGGGCGCCTCGCGGCCGAGCGTTCTCGGCATGGTTTTCCGCCGCGGCATGATTACGGTTGTGGGCGGCATGGCCGTCGGACTGGTGGTGGCTTACGCCATGGCACGCCTGCTGGCGCTGCTGATCTTCGGCGTGCCCGCCGGCGACCCCGCCACCTTCCTGGGCATCCCGCTGGTCCTCCTCGCCGCCGCCGCGCTGGCCATCTACATCCCCGCCCGGCGCGCCACCGCGATCGACCCGATCATCGCCCTCCGCTATGAATGAGTGATCTGGCGCGTATTTCTCACCGAGGCTCCGGTGCGGTGTCGTGGCGCGGGCAGACCTGCCCAATGCCACATAGTCTTCACTTCGGCGACGTCCTGCACAAATCGTGGGGCAGCCAATTCTGGCTGCAGCCGGCTTTTTAGCCGGCCCTCGCCGGGATGGAAGACTCGCCACGCCTCGAAAGAGCCGCCTAAAAAGGCGGCTGCGGGCAAAATTGCCCGCCCCACTTGTGCAGGTTCCGCACGAATGCCTGCGCCACGGGCGACAAAGCGATACCCTTTGGGGTATGAAACTCGTTCGAGTACCAGTCGCGAATACAATGGCAGTCCTGTTGTGCGGCCTGTTCCTATGTCCAGCCAACGGGCAACCGGCGCGGCCGAAAGTCTTCGGCGTGGCCCACTACTCCATCTTCGTCGGCGACCTGGCCAAGGCGCGCGCATTTTATGAGGATTTTCTGGGGTACGAAGAGTCCTTCACGCTGCCCAAGCCCGACGGCACGGTGCAGATAGCCTTTGTGAAGATCAACGACCACCAGTACGTCGAACTGGTTAACGAACCGAACAAGGGTGAAGGCCAACTGAACCATTTGGGGCTTTATACCGACGATGTGGAGCGGATGCGGCAGTACCTGGCTTCACGCGGGGTCAAAGTACCTGAGCAGGCGATCCGGAACCGGATCGGGAATAAGAAAATCTCGGTCGTCGATCCGGACGGCCACACGGTGGAGATCGTGGAATACCTGCCCGACAGCTTGACCGGCAAAGACACCGGCAAGCACATGCCGGCGACCCGCATTTCAGACCGCATGATGCACGCCGGAATCCTGGTGGGCAACCTGGACGCGGCCGTCCGGTTCTACGGCGGCATACTGGGGTGCCGCGAGACGTGGCGCGGCAACGCGCTTACCTCGACGACGTTGAACTGGGTCAACATGCGCGTGCCGGATGGCGACAATCACGTGGAGTTCATGCTCTATAAGGAACTTCCGCCGCCGGACCGGCGGGGCGGCCCGCACCACATCTGCCTGGTTGTGCCCGATATCAAAAAGGCGGTGGCGACGCTGGAAGCGCGGAAGGCGCACGCCGGCTACACGCGCGAGCTGAAAATCAACCTGGGCGTGGATAACAAGCGGCAGGTGGGATTGTTCGACCCGGACGGCACGCGGGTTGAAATGATGGACATCGAGACCATCGACGGTAAGCCCGCGCCCTCTTCCACCCTCCCGGCGCCCAGGTAACCTCGCGCTTACCAGCCGACGGGTTTGCCCTTGTTTTGCTCGTCCAGCCACTTCCGCAGTGGCGCGAAGTAGTCGAGGATCGCCGAAGCGTCCAGGCCGCGCTCCCCGGTCATCTGGTACAAAGCCTCCTGCCAGGGGCGGCTCAGCCCCATTTCGAGCATCTTATTCAGCTTCTCGCCGGCCTCCCGGCTGGCATAGATGGAGCAGCGCGATAGTGGCGTGCCGCTTCCCGCCACCGGGCATCCCGCGGCTCTTGCCAGCGCGCGGTGAAACTGGAACTGCATGATGAAAGACAGAAAATATCGCGTGTAAGGGACATTGCCCGCGACGTGATACTTCGCGCCGGGATCGAAATCGAGCTCGGTGCGGCCGACCGGCGGGGCTACGCCCTGATACTTCTGGCGCAGGTCCCACCAGGCCTGATTGTATTTTTCGGGAGGAATCTCGCCTGAAAACACCCGCCAACGCCACTGGTCGACCAGCAGGCCGAAGGGCAGGAAGGCCACCTTTTCGAGGGCGCGTGCGAGCAGCAGCCCGATATCCTTCGAGGCGTCCGGCGCCCGGTCGAGCAGGCCGATTTTGACCAGATATTCGGGCGTCACCGACAGGGCGATGGTGTCGCCGATGGCTTCATGCACCCCATCGTTGGCGCTGTCGCGGAACAGAAAGGGCTGGTGGCTGTAGGCGCGCTGGTAGAAGTTGTGGCCCAACTCGTGGTGAACGGTGGTGAAATCCTCCGCCGTGATGTCGAGGCACAGCTTAATGCGGAGATCCTCAGCGTTGTCCACATCCCAGGCGCTGGCGTGGCAAACCACGTCCCGGTCGCGCGGTTTCACCAGCAGCGAACGCTCCCAGAAGGTCGGCGGCAGCGGGGCAAACCCGAGCGACTTGAAGAAGCTCTCGCCGTAGCGAACCAGGTCGGCCGGCTGGGCCTTGCGCGCTTTCAGAATGGCCGTCAAATCGTAGCCCGGATCGGCCCCCGCCGGCGCCACCAACGGATAAACGTTCGACCAATCCTGCGCCCAGATATTGCCTAGCAGGTGGGCTGGAATCGGGCCATCCGCCGGGACCACCGCGGCACCGTACTTTTCCCGGAGCCGGCTGCGCACGTAGGCGTGCAGGGAAACGTAGAGCGGCCGCACCTGCGCCCACAGCCGGTCCACTTCCTTGGCGAAATCGTCGGGCGGCATGTCGTACTTCGAGCGCCACATGGCGCCGGTATCGCGAAAGCCCAATTCCCTGGCGCCCTGGTTCGAGAGCTCGACAAAACGCGCGAAGTCCTTTCGCATGGGAGGTGAAACCCGATGCCAACCCTTCCAGGCGTCCAACAGCTCGGCCGGATTGGTACTGGCCGCCATGATGCGCGTGATGTCGCCGATGTCCAGGCACTTTTTGTCGGCATGTTCGAGAGCTTGTGGGCAGTACTTGCCTTTGCCGTACATGCCATCCAGTTCGGCGGCCAGGCGCGACACCTCCTCGCTTTCTTTCGGGTCGGACGGCGTGGCCAGCGTAAAGCCAATTCTCAGCAGGTGCATTTTGCGCGCCATGTCGGGAGGCAGCGCGAGAGCATCGAAGCGTTTGGATTGCTTGGCCAGCCGCACCTGCTCGTCGGTGGCCCGCTGGTTGGCGCGCGCCGCCAGCCCCTCGGTATCGAACGTGATGAAATTCTCTTCCACCCAGTTGGCCTGCGACGACTCGTTGCTCAGCACCAGCAGGCGCTGTTCGGCGTCGTCCAGAAACTTCCTCGCGTCCTCAACCGTCGGCTGGGCGGCGAACAAGCCCGGCAGCCATAGGGCTTGCCCCGCGATCAGAGCCATCGTCTTGTGGATGGATATCATCTTCCCCGCTCCTTGAACCGCACCGTTTCGCAAGTTCTCTAACGTATTCCCGGGCAACCGCTCCCTTGCGGTCGCGGCTCGGAAACGCGCGAAACCGAGCCGCGACCGCAAAGGGAGCGGTTGCCAAACGTGTGGCCGTAATTCCAAAATTGAGTACTTAGCGAGCCTCCAGTATAAGGCGGTGCGTGCCGCCGGAGAAGCAGGTTGGCCGCGACCGGGCCGTGCTCGTCGGAAGGCGTAAAGAGGCAGGGGCGGAGGAACGATCCTCCCTTATCCCGATCTGAGAGTCCGCTCTACTTTGGCGCGCCGGGGTCGGCACAAATGAAACTGCCTGCCTGGTTCGTTTCTCCGTAGCCCCGGTACCGAGCCACTTGCGGATACGGGCACACGGGACGTTCGACGGCAACGCCCCCCGGTTTGCCGCTGACGACGACCGAGTCCGGCGCGATTCCCTGCTCCACCCATTTCACCAGCGGGTCCATTCCGCTGAAGCTGGTCAGTCCCGGGCCGCCGCCGCAATGCGCCATGCCTGGAATCATGAACAGGCGGTAGAACCGATCGGTCTCCCGCTCGACGGCGGCAGGCGACGCCTTGGCGCCGGCATCGCGCTCGCGGCGCGTTAGCACGGCTTCGCGATAGTTGATCGCCTCGCCCGGCGGCACCAGCCAGTCGGCCCAGCCATGGTAGACGATCAGCTTGTGCCCGCGCGATTGAAACGCGCCGAGATCCGGATTGAGGGCATTCAATACCGGGCCCAGCCTGGCGGCCATGTCGGTATAGTCTCGATCGAAGTCGAAAGTCCGCCAATTCCATTCCGCGCCCATGGTCCATTTGAAGATGGCTTCAAAGGGCGGTGGCGCGGTCTTGCCGGGAGCGGGACCGAAGCGGCTCCAATCGAGTTCGCTGCCGCGCGGCACGCCGGGATAGATTTGTTCCCCGGTGCGCGGGTTCTTCGGGCCGGCATAGACGCGGCGCGCGGTTTGGACCTGAGCCGCGGTGAGGCAGGTGTCGGCGTCCGCGCCCCTGCATGCAATCGTCGCCGGATCGAAGCGGCACTGGCGCGGGTCGGCGATCAGGCCGTCGGCGACCCCGTCTGCCGCGTCACACGCCGCGAGCGCGGCGGATGCCAGCAGGGCGAGCTTCGAGGGTGGAATATAGTCGGCCGGCTCGCGCTGGGTCACCACGTAATTCCACAGAATGCTGGTATGAACGCCGGTGCGATTGTTGGCGGCGGCGCCACCGAGGATGCCGTCGTAATCGTCGGGAAAACGCTGCGCTTCCATGAGCGCCTGCTCGCCGCCGGTGGAGCATCCCGAAAAGTAGGAATACTTGGGCGCGGCCCGGTAATAAGCCTTGATGAGAAGCTTCGCGGCCGCGGTCATCTCGTGGGTTGCGCGGTAGCCCCAGTCCGCCCATTTCTCGGGATGGCCGGCAAAGGCGCTGGCATCGGAGCCGGCGGGCGGGTGCATTCCCATATCGGTATTGGCGACCGCGAAACCGCGGCGGATCTCCCCGGCTAACGCGTTCCAGGCGATGTTTCCCGCGAAGCCGCCGTTCCCCGTACCCTCGAACCGCGAGTTCCAGCCGGATTCGGGCATCCAGAGCTCGATTCGGATGTCGGAATCGGCGGTGGGCGCCAACGTGGCCGACACCCGGCAAAATGCAGGCAGGTTTCGGATCGGCGCGCCGGATGGAGGGGTGAATGTTCCGGCGGGAACCAGTTCGGCGGCGGTAATGGCGGTATACGGCAACTTCAACCGGGCCAGGCTTTCGCAAGTGACAGGTTGGGCTGGCGGTTCCCCAGCCAGTAAGGAAGCCGCGAGGAGCAGAGGAATGGCGTAACGGATCATTGTTGTCTCAGGCACAATTTCCATTTTGGACTTCCGGAGCGGAACCGGCATCACCCAGTCGGCGATCCTCGATCGTGCCATGCAGCCGGCAATCCGGGCCCATGCCGCCCGTTCTCACCAGGGCAGCGGCTTGCCCAAATGAAAGAACCCGCCGGTGGGGCCGTCGTCGCCCACGAGCGCCAGTTCCACGCCGGTCTTCGCCCCTTCCGGGATCTCCATCGGAGCGGCATCGGTGCCCATATCGGTCTTCACCCAACCGGGGTGCGCCGAATTCACCTTGATCTTGGTATCTTTCAACTCGTGCGCCAAGTGGATGGTGAATGAATTCAGCGCCGCTTTCGAAGCATCGTAGGAGAGCGACTTGAAATTGTAGATGGGGCTGGCCGGATCCGCCTGCAACGTTTGCGAACCTAGAATACTCGACATATTCACGATCCGTCCCGCATCGCTCTTCGCGAGCAGCGGTAGCAGCGCCTGCGTCAGCGCCACGGGAGCGAAGAAGTTCGTGTCGAATGTCCGACGAATCGCGTCCTCGGTGGTTGTACTCACTTTCCCGGTGCCCAGAGGCTCCGCTGAAACGCCGGCGTTATTGATCAGAATATCCAACCGTCCGAACTTCTCTTCCAGAAACGCGGATGCCGCCGCACGATCTCTCTTGTCGGTAACGTCCAGCTTCAGGAACTGGGCATCCAGCCCCTCCCCGCGGAGTTTGGCGGCCGCGGCTTCTCCCTTTTGCGGATCGCGCGCCGCCAGTAATACCCGCACACCCGCCTGCCCCAGTTGGCGCGCCATCTCGAACCCCAGCCCTTTGTTCGCCCCAGTGATCAGAGCGATCTTTTTTGCATTCGTCATAGCTACATAGATAACGAAGCCCGCCCAACGATTCAACCGGACAAGACCACGAATTCAGCGGAGCGTCAGGCGGCGTGTAGCCGGCTTGGCGGCCGGGCCGGAGCGAAACCACTCGACTTCGTGCGAACATAATACCAGCGGGCAGGGACCATATGCCGATAAAAAGGGCCGGAAGGCGAGGAATGTTCGCCAGCCAATACAAGACTCACGCTGACCATGGCAAGCATACTTGAAGGTATCGATTCGCCCGAGCAGTTACAGCAGCTCTCGGCTTCCGAACTCGAGCAACTGGCGGCGGAAATACGGGAACGGCTGATCACCGTCCTTTCCAGCAATGGCGGGCATCTTGGCCCGAACCTGGGAGTGGTGGAACTCACCATCGCGCTGCACTACGTATTTCATACCCCTAGCGACAGCTTGCTATTCGACGTAAGCCACCAGGCCTACGTACACAAGCTGCTGACCGGGCGCCGGGATCGGTTCCATACCATCCGAACTCCGGGTGGCCTGAACGGGTTCATGCTGCGCACCGAAAGTCCGCACGATTGCTACGGCGCGGGGCACGCCGGCACGGCGCTCTCGGCGGCGCTCGGCATAGCTGTGGCCCGCGACAGGACTGGCGGCAAGGAACACGTGGTCGCGGTGGCTGGAGATGCGGCTTTCACGTGCGGGATAACGTACGAGGCCCTGAACAATGTCGCCCACCACGCCAAGCGCATGATTGTGGTCCTGAACGATAACGAGTGGTCCATCGACAAGAACGTGGGTGCGATTGCCAGCTATCTTCACAAGATAGTCACCAACCCACAGTTCGACTATCTGCATGACCGCGCCGCAAAGCTGGTGGAGAAGGTGGGCGGCGTGACGGCCCTGCGCATGGCGCGCAAAGCCGAAGGGGTCGCTAAGGGAATGCTGTGGCCCAGCGTCATCTTCGAGGACCTGGGGCTGAAGTACTTCGGCCCCATCGATGGGCACGACATCGCCACGCTGATCAAGACTTTCGAATTTCTCAAAAAGCAGGACCGTCCCGTGCTGCTGCACGTGATTACCCAGAAGGGTAAAGGCTTCGAGCCGGCCGTGCAGAAGCAGAAGAAGTTTCACGGGCTGGGTCCCTACGATCCCGAAACGGGCGAGACAATACCGCTGGGCCGCCGCACCTACTCCGAAGTGTTCGCCGATACCATGGTGAAACTGGCCGCCTTCAATCCGAAGGTTGTGGCTATCACCGCCGCCATGCCCAACGGCACCGGTCTCGACCGCTTCCAGACCCATCATCCGGACAAGTATTTCGATGTGGGGATCGCCGAGGAGCACGCGGTTCTGTTCGCCGCCGGGCTGGCCGCCAAGGGTTTCAAACCATTCTGCGCCATCTATTCCACGTTTCTACAGCGTGCGTTCGATCCCATCGTGCACGATGTCTGCCTGCAAAACCTGCCGGTGGTCTTCTGCATGGATCGGGGAGGACTCTCCGCCGACGACGGCCCTACGCATCACGGCCTTTTCGACATCAGTTATTTGCGCGCCATCCCGAACCTGGTGCACATGGTTCCCAAAGACGAAGACGAACTAGCCGACATGCTGTTCACGGCCATGCAGTGGAACGGCCCGATCGCGGTCCGCTATCCGCGCGGCCTGGGACCGGGCAAGCCGGTGAAGGACGTTCCGAGTGCCATCCCGATCGGCAAAGCGGAAGTACTTCAGAGCAGCGATCAGGACCGGGTTGCTATCTTCGCGCTGGGCTCGCTGGTTCCCATGGCCGAAGAGATCGCCCGCAAGCTGGAGGGCCGGGATATCGCCGCGGCGGTTATCAATGCCCGGTTCGCCAAGCCGATCGACGTTGCGATGCTGGAGTTCTTCGCGGGCACGGTGGAGGTAATTCTCACGCTCGAAGACCACGTTCTCCGGGGAGGGTTCGGGAGCGCCGTGCTGGAGGAGTTGAACATCCTGGGAGTGAACACGCCGGTGGTGCGCATCGGCTGGCCGGACCAATTCATCGAGCACGGAAAGCTGGATGCGCTGCGCGTGAAGTACGGGATCACTGCCGAAGCCGCCGTCGAAAAGCTCCGTCCTTATCTGGAAGTCCGCCAGCCGCAACCGGTGTAACGCGCTCCGCTATTGTCCTTACGGACGCCTCACTCGATCCGGGATTTCGCGGTTCAGGCGTGGCAACCGCTCCCTCAAAAGCCGTGGAAAAAACTCGTCGAAACGCGCTGGGCAGGCGGAACCGCCTGCCCCACCATTGAAAACAATGCACCTGCTTTGGTGGCGCAGGCGGTTCCGCCTGCGATTTGTGATTTCTTCACAGCTCCTTACGGTCGCGGCTCGGTTACGAGTGCCGCGTGTTTGCGGTCACTTACCGAGCCGCGACCGCGAGGGAGCGGTTGCCCGGAACGGATTTCCCCCACATCGGTTAAGCACTCACGGCAGGATTGCCGACCCCCCGCTCCACCGTGGCAAGCTATGATGAATCGCAGGTCATCCGGATGCCGGAAATCATTCGTAAGAGCCCTGTTTTCGACGTGGTGGTAATTGGTTCGGGGGCGGGCGGAGGGACGGCGGTCAAGGTGTTGACCGACCACGGGATCGACGTGGCGCTGCTCGAAGCCGGGCCGATGCTAAACCCGGCGCGCGATTTCCGCGAGCACGTGTGGCCCTACCAGGTGGATCATCGCGGCGCCGGCGCCCATTCGGAGTTGTATTTCGGGCGCCAGCAGTGGGGCTTCTTTGCCGCGCCGGTGGGCTATTGGGATATTCCCGACGAACCGTACACGGCCGCGCCGGGCAACCAGTTTCGCTGGTTCCGCTCGCGCATTCTCGGCGGCCGGACCAACCATTACGGGCGCATTTCGCTGCGCTTCGCCGATTACGATTTCCAGCCGGAAGACGGGCTGAGCGACCCCTGGCCGGTCACCTACGCCGAAATGGCGCCGTGGTACGACAAGGCCGAAGGCTTGATCGGCGTCACCGGCACGCGGGAAGGGCTGCGCACGGCGCCGGACGGAAATTTCCTGCCTCCGATCGAGCCGCGCGTACACGAGGTGCTGATCCAAAAGTCGTGCCGGAAGCTGGGCATCCCCTGCATTCCGTCGCGCATGGCCATGCTGACTCGCTCCATCAACGGCCGCGCGGCGTGCCACTATTGCGGGCAATGCGGGCGCGGCTGCATCACGGCTTCGGCATTCAGCTCGAGCCAGGCGATGATCTTCCCGGCCATGAAGACGGGCAAGCTGACGGTGATTCCGGGCGCGATGGCGCGCGAACTGGTGACCGACGGCTCGGGCAGGGTGACGGCGGTTTCCTATGTCGACAAGGCGACACGGACGGAACGGCAAATCCGGTGCCGGGCCGCGGTGGTGGCGGCCAGCGCGTGCGAATCGGCGCGCCTGCTGCTCAATTCCCGCTCACTCCGGTTTCCCAATGGCCTGGCCAACGGCTCCAGCGTGGTGGGCAAGTATTTGAGCGATTCGGTGGGTTATTCGCTGAGCGGGAATGTGCCGGCGCTGGAGGGATTGCCGCGGCACAACAGCGACGGCATCGATGGCATGCACGTCTATGTGCCGTGGTGGCTATTGGGGGACAGGCGCAAGATTTTCCCCCGCGGCTACCACATCGAGCTGGGCGGCGGCTTCCGGATGCCGCAGATCGGATCGTTCCACCAAGCCTGCGCCGCGCTCGAGGGTTACGGGAAGAGGTTGAAAGACGGGATTCGCGAAGGCTACGGCGCGGAGGTGTCGTTTTCGGGCCGCGGCGAGATGATTCCCAACCGCAATAGCTACTGCGAGATCGATCCGGAGCGCGTGGACGCATGGGGCATCCCGGTGCTGCGGTTCCACTTCGAGTGGAGCGAGAACGAGATCAACCAGGTGCGGCACATGCACCAGACCTTTCAGGCGATTATCGAAACCATGGGAGGCAAGGTGAACGGACCGGTGCCCGATCCGAAAACGGCGGGGATTTCCGTGCCTGGCACCATTATTCACGAGGCGGGGACAGTGCGAATGGGGACTGACCCCGCCCGTTCGGCGCTGAATTCCTATTGCCAGGCGCACGAAGTCAAGAACCTGTTCGTCTGCGACGCGGCGCCATTCGTCAGCCAGCCGGATAAGAACGTCACCCTGAGCATCGTGGCTTTTGCCTGGCGCGCCAACGAATATCTGGCGGAAGAAATGAGGAAAGGAAATGTCTGAGACAGTCGACCGCTCGCGCCGCGAATGGCTGCGGCATATCGGGGTGTCGCTGAGCCTGGGCACGGCTGCAAACTCGGTGCTCACCGCCCAGGATGCCCATCATGTGCATGAGGCCGTGGCGGCCGACGAAGCTGTGTCGAAGGGCCCTTATCTGCCCAAAGCGCTTACGGCTCATGAGTTTGCGACGCTGGAGCGGCTGAGCGACCTGATCCTTCCCGCCGACGAGCATTCGCCCGGCGCGCTGGCGGCCGGCGCGGCCGAATTCATCGACTTTCTGTGCTCGGCCAGCGACGAGATGAAGCGCATCTATACCGGTGGGTTGGGATGGTTGGACGGAGCCATCCGCCGCCGCAACCAGGGCCAGACGTTCCTCGACGCTGCGCCCGACCGCCAGACGGCGCTCCTCGATGCCATCGCGTGGAGGGAATCGGCGGCGGCCGGCATGGAAGCTGGCGTGGAGTTCTTCGGCTGGGCGAGGAAAATGGTGGCTGACGCCTTTTATACCAGCCCCATTGGCATTCGCGATCTCGGTTACCAGGGCAATCGGGCCATGAGCGAATTCCATGTCCCGCGGGAAGCGATCGACTATGCTATCGAGCGGAGCCCGTTTAAGTAGATTCGAACCGCCCCTACGGCGAACCGACCCCACCCCCGCTGTTAAACTGAAACTAGGTACCTATGGAACGCCCTTCCCGACCGGCGGCGACGGCGCGCGAGATCATTCTGGAGATCGTGCGCAACATGCGCGAGGGCCTCGAACCCCTGCAGTATTCCACCCTGCCGCCTTCAATTTACCAGGTCTATCTTTATCCCGACGATCTGGAGCGGCTGCGCGGCATCGCGCCCCGCATCGTGGAGGAAGCCCGCCGCGCCCTCGACGCCGAGCTGGAATCGCTGAACCGCGCCTCGCTGGGCGAGCGGTTGAAAATCGCCCGCCGCGACCTGCCCAAGGTGAGCGCTCCCGAAGGCGGCTGGCAGATCGGGATTCATGAAAACACCGACGACGGCGTCGAGCCAGGGGACATCGTGGTGAATTCCGAGCTGGCTTTGCCCGCCAAAACCGAGTTCGGCGCCGGCAGCATGACCAAGCGGATCTCGACGCGCCGGCTGGAAAGCACGGCTCGGACCAGCCTCCAGCCGACGGTAGCCGTGGCTGCGGCCGAAGCCGGTGCGTTCGCGACCGTCGAATACGAGGATAACGGGGGCCGTAAGACGTTTTCGATTACCAAGAACGAGATCGTGGTGGGCCGCGGCGGCCGCGACTATTGGACCGACCTGAAACTGGATACCCTGCCCGACGTTTCCCGCGAGCATCTGCGCCTGCGGCGCGACCCCGAAAGCGGGCGCTTCTTTCTGAAGGACCTGAGCCGGCTGGGAACCACCATCGACGGCCAGCCGGTGCCCTCCTCGATCGAGGTGGTGGAAGGCGAGAAGCGCGATCGCAACCTGGAGACGCCGGTGCCGGACCGGGCGCGCATCGGCCTGGCCGGCGTGCTGTTTCTGGAATTCCGGAACGGCAGCACGCCCGCCGGGGAAGGCTGATCGCCACATGGTAAAGACCCGGCTGAAGTGCGCCGCGCTGAGCGACGCCGGCCTCGTCCGAAAGAACAACGAAGACGCGTTCTATATCGACCCCGACCGCGGCATTTTCCTGGTAGTGGATGGCATCGGCGGCCAGGCGGCCGGAGAAAAAGCGGCGGCAATCGCCGTCGACCGCATTCGCTCCCGCCTGGAACGCCAGACCGGCACCACCGAACAACGCATCCGGGAAGCCATCGCCGTGGCCAACAACGAAATCTTCCGCGCCGCCCAGCGCAACCCGGAGTGGCACGGCATGGCGTGCGTCCTCACTTTGGCGGTGCTGGAGGACGCCTGGGTGATCGTCGGGCACGTGGGCGATTCGCGCCTTTACCAGGTGCGCCACGGCGAAATCCGCAAGATCACCCACGACCATTCGCCGGTGGGAGAGCGTGAAGACGCCCGCGAGCTGAGCGAAGCCGAAGCCATGCAGCACCCACGCCGCAACGAGGTTTTCCGCGACGTGGGTTCGGAAGAACACGCGCCCGACGACCCGGATTTCATCGAGATCCAACGGCTGCCCTTCGACCCGGCGAGCGCGCTGATTTTGTGCAGCGACGGGCTGAGCGACCTGGTGGGCTCCGAAGCCATCCGCTCGTTGGTGGAGCAGCGCGCCGGCGATCCGGAGGCGTCGGCGCGAGCGCTCGTCGGCGCCGCCAACATCGCCGGAGGCAAGGACAACGTCACGGTGATCGTGGTGGAGGGCGAAGACTTTCAGTTGCCCGCCCCACCCGCGGCGCCCTCGCGCACCTGGGGCTGGAGCGTCGTGGCTCTGGCGGCCGTCGCCGCGGCCTTTTATGGAGGGCGCGCCACCGCGCCGAAACCACCGCCGGCGCCGGCCGTTCATGTGCCGCGGGTGCTGGCGGTTGGCAACGGGGCCACTTACCCATCGATCGGCGAAGCCATGGCCGCGGCCCAGCACGGCGACACGGTGACGGTGCTGGCAGGCGAGTATCGCGAGCAGATTCAGCTCAAGAGCGGTGTCACCCTGCGCGCCGCGGTTCCTCGCGAAGCCGTGCTCCGCGCCGCGCCCATGAGCGATGGTCCGGCGATAACGGCAGACCATGTTCAGGGCGCGAGCGTTTCCGGCCTGCGCATCGCCGCGGCTCCGGACCTGCCGATTGCGACCGGCATCCTGCTGCTGGATTCCGCCGTGAGATTGGAAGACGATGAAGTGGATGGCGCTAAAGTCGGAATCGAAATCCGCGGCGTTGGCAGTCCCGCCCTGGTCGGTAACGCCGTGCACGATTGCAGCGCCGAAGGCCTCCTCGTCAGCGGCGCGTCCACGCCCTGGATCTCGCACAACAGTTTCCAGCGGGACAAAGGCGGCGTGCGCGCCCGCGACGGCGCCCAGCCGGCGCTGATGGGAAACGTGTTCGAAAAAGCCGCCCTGCAGTTACTTCCCGGCGCCGACATGAAAACCCTCCGCGAACGCAACTTCTTTCTCGAGGAGCGGAGGGCCGGCCGGTGATTGGAACTGGTGGCACGTGCTTTAGCTTGGGCAAGGCCTCGTGTCAATGTCTCGACAGCGCGGAAAGCAACCGCTCCCTGACGGTCGCGGCTCTGACTCGTACGATGCGCCATGCTGCGAGTCCGAGCCGCGACCGTCAGGGAGCGGTTGCCGGCAATTGGAATGGTCACTTCCCCGGTGAACGGCCATCGGGAGTGAGAATATGATTGCCCCCGCCGGGCGCCGGCTCGGAAAGTTCGAGATCCGCCAGAAGCTGGGGCGCGGCGGCATGGCCGATGTGTACCTGGCTCTCGACGGCGAAACCGCCCAGACCGTGGCGCTCAAGCTGATCGAGCACAGCTCCGACGCCGACACCCGCGACGCCATCGAAGCCGAACGCCGCGGCGCCGAACTGCAAGCGCGCCTGGCCGCCATCGATCCCCACGTTGTGCGCGTATATCAATCCGGCGACCTGGACGGCTTCTTCTTCGTGGCCATGGAATTCATCGACGGCCGCGACTTGCATGAGTGGATGCGCGGCGGCCCGCTGACCCCGGAATTCGCTTCCGAAGTGGCGCAGGCCGTGGCCGAAACCCTGGACCACGCCCATAACCTGGACGTCGAGATCGACGGCAAGCCGTATCACGGTATCGTACACGGCGATATCAAGCCCAAGAACATCCGCATCGGCAGCCGGGCCGAAGTGCGTGTGCTCGATTTCGGCATCGCCAAAGCCTTATCGCTTTCCCGCCGGCTGACGCGCAACGAGTTCGGCAGCGTACCCTACGCTTCGCCCGAACGGCTCGATTCGGGCGACGTGGACGTGCAATCCGACCTGTGGGCGCTGGCCGTGATGCTCTACGAAATGGTCACCGGCCTGCAACCGTATCACGCCGCCAGCACCGAACGGCTGGAGAGCATGATCCGTTCCCGCATCCCGCCCCCGCCCGCGCCCGACCCCTGCCCGGAGGGGTTGCGCCGCATCCTGGTGCGCGCCATGGTGGGCGATCCGGCCGCGCGGTTCCCCTCGGCGCGCGCGTTTGCCCAGGATTTGGCCGCCTTTCGCGCCGTCTATTCGAGCGGCCGGCGCTATGGGCCGGCACTCGCAACTCAGGCGGATGCTACACCGGAATCGAAACCGGACGCGGACGTCACCCGCCGCACCGCCAGCCGCGATTCAGCCGACGATGCCACCCGCCGTACCCGGCCGGAAACCGCTCGCGAGCCGCCGGCCGATCCGCAACCCGTCCGGGAACCGGGCGGCAAATCCGTCAAGCCGGCCGACGCCGATGCCACTCGCCGCACCCCGCCGCCCGTGGTTTGGCCGCCGAAAGCTCCCGCCCGGTCAAACCGTCGCGCTATCTTCCGCCGCGCCATTCAGGTGGTAGCGCTGCTCGCCATCGCCGCCTTCCTCTACGGCATCTGGAGTTGGACCTCCTCCTATCAGGGCGGCCAGAACCTGGCGCGGCGAATTCAGTCCGAGCAGATCACCGATCCCGAACAGATCTGGTCCCAATGGACGGAACTTTCGCATGGCGATTCCTCGTCTTTCAGCTTGCGGGGGACGCGCAACCTGGTAAAGCAGAAGCTGAGGGAATCGGCCGAACGAACGATTACCGCCTATCGCACCAGCGACGGCCAGCCGGTGGCGGAGAAAGACTGGCAGCGAGCCTGGAACATGCTCATCCGCGCCATGTCGCTCGATCCCGACGATACCATGCGCGGCGAGCTGCGCCTGGCGGAAGGGCACATCGCGCGTATCGAAGGAGGACTGCACAAGGACCCCGCGCGCCTGCGCGATGCCATCGAAGAATTCGAGGAAGCGGCGCGCCTGCTCCCCAAATCGCCCGATCCCGAGCTGGGCCTGGCCCGCGTCTACCTTTCCGGCACGCTCGATATCGACAAGGCCTCCGCGGCGTTGGACGAAGCGGGCAAGCGCGGCTATCCGCCCGGCAATCGCGAAAAGCTGCAACTCGCCTACGCCTACATGGTACGCGGCGACCGCGAATTCTGGGATTCGCGCGACGTGCGCGGCCTGCCCCAGGAAAAAGACCAGGTGCAGCGCGCCGCCGACGACTACCAGCGCGCCGCTTCCCTCTACCAGGGCGTTGCGCCCTGGGGCAACGCCAACACCATGATCAAACGATTAGGCGATAGCCTCGACAGCGTCAACTTCCGTCTTTCCGAGATCGCGCAACCCGCCCAGGTGGCGCACTGATGCGGCGCGGGAACTTGGCGCCAGCCTCGTCGGCAACCGCTCCCTCGCGGTCGCGGCTCGGACTCGCGCATTTCCGAGCCGCGACCGCGAGAAGCTGTGAAAAAAGCTCTCCGAAACGCGCTGGGCAGGCGGAACCGCCTGCCCCACCATTAAAAACAATGCACCTGTTTTGGTGGTGCAGGCGGTTCCGCCTGCGATTTGTGATTCTTTCACAGGTGACGAGGGAGCGGTTGCACGGGGAAGAAACTCGCTGACCATGGCCATCACCCGCAGTACCTCGGCCGACCGGACCCAATTGCGGCGAAGCTCGGCTACCTTCCGCTGGCGCGTTCGCGAGCTCGCCTGGACTCTCGCCGCCGGTGCGCTGGTCGCCGCCGGGCTCTACCTGGTTTGGAATGCCAAGACGGCGGGCCTGGCTTCGATCGATCAGGATCTCGCCGCGCACCGCATCGCCAATCTGAACGGGCTCTCGGCCCGCGAAGACCTGCTGCCCGCGCTCGGGATCGTCGCCGATGGCCGCCTGCGCGCCGAGCTGGCGCGCAAAATCTACGACGCTTCGGGCGGCCTTCCCAACGTCGGACGCATCCGCCCGCTGGTTTCGGCCGACCAGTTTCACCTCCTCAAACCATTATTCGTGGTGCGCACTCCGGCCGAGCTCCGCGCCAGGTTTCGGCAGTGGATCGCGATCTTCTTCGCGGCATTCCTGCTGGTGAACGTCTTTTGGAGCCTGCGCGGATTTTCAGGCGACGAATCGCTGCTGCCGGTGGTCATGCTGCTCTCGGGAACGGGGTTGATGCTGATGGTGTCGCTGCGCGACCCGGTGCGCGACAATTTGCTGTTCGCCGATTTCGCCCAGGGCGCGGCCATGGGAGCGCTGCTGATGGCCGCCGCCGCGCTGGTCGATTACGAACACCTGATGGGGCGGCTGAGCTTTGTCCCGTTGATTGCGAGTTTCACCCTTTCCGCCCTGCTGATCGCGTTCGGCCGCGGCCCGGGCGCGAGCGACGCCAAAGTGAATCTGCTGGGCTTTCAGCCGGTCGAAATCATCCGCCTGCTGCTGGTATTTTTTCTGGCCGGATATTTCGCGCACCGCTGGGACCTGCTGCGCCACGCGCGGGAAACCCGCCCCAAGCTGGCCGCGCTCACCAGACGCATCGCCATTCCGCCGCTGGAGGCTACCCTGCCGGTCGCCGTTTGCGTCGCGCTCTCCATCGTCTTTTTCTTCCTGCAAAGAGACATGGGGCCGGCGCTGGTCTTCGCCTGCCTGTTTCTTTCGCTCTACGGCGTCGCCCGCGCCAGCGCCCTGGTGCCCGCCATCGGCCTGGCGCTGGTGGTGTGCGGATTCGTGGCCGGCTACTACCTGGGCGTGCCGCACACCGTGGGCGAGCGCGTCTCCATGTGGCTTTCGCCCTGGGACAACCTGGTTCACGGCGGCGATCAACTGGCGCATTCGCTGTGGGCTTTTTCGACCGGTGGAGTTTCCGGCATGGGCCTGGGGATGGGCGATCCGCAACTGGTTCCGGCGGCCCACACCGATCTGATTCTTTCCGCCCTGGGCGAAGAGATGGGCTTCTGCGGGGTGGTCGCCGTGTTCGCGTTGTACGCGTTCCTGGTCTGGCGGGCGCTGCGGATCGGCTTGCGCGCCCGTTCCGATTACGAATTCTTTCTGGCCGCCGGCCTGGCCGCCGCGACCGCCCTGGAGCTGCTGCTGATCGCCGCCGGCGCCTTGGGCGTGGCGCCGCTATCGGGCGTGGTGACCCCGTTCCTCAGCTATGGCCGCACGGCCATGCTCGCCAATTTCCTGGTGGTGGGTATTCTGCTGGCCATCTCCGCCCGCGGCGGCCGCGAATCGCGCGTTTCCTTTCGCGTTCCCGCGCAGCGCCTCGCGATAGTCTTCGCCGCCGCATTCGCCGCCGTAGTCGCCAAAGCCGCCTATGTGCAGGTGGCCGAATCCGGACCCATCATGGGCCATGGCACGCTGGTCTTGCAGGCCGACGGCATGCGGCGCTTCCAGTACAATCCGCGCTTTCTGGACGCTATCGAACGCATTCCCAAAGGCTCCATCTACGACCGCAACGGCCTGCCTCTGGCCACCAGCGATTGGAACGAGCTCGAAAAACACCGCGCCGAGTATCGCGAATTAGGCATCGATATCGACGCCGCCTGTTCCCGCACCGAATTCCGCCATTATCCTTTCGGCGGCCTGTTGTTCGACCTGCTCGGCGATTTGCGCACGCGCACACGCTGGGCCGCTTCCAATACGGCCTTCATCGAGCGCGACCAGGCCCGCCGCCTGCGCGGTTTCGACGACCGTCCCACGTTGGTGGAAGTGAAGGAACCCTCGGGCGCGACCGAACGCGTCATTCGCTACGATTATCGCGAGCTGGTGCCGCTCATCCGCCATCATTTCGATCCGCGGGACCCGGCCGTGCGGCGTGTGCTCGACCGTCCGCGCGATGTACACACCTCGGTCGATGCGCGCTTCGAAATTCGCGTCGCCGCCATTCTGCGCCACGCTGTCGAAACATCCGGCCAGCAGAAGGGCGCGGCGGTGGTGCTCGATCCCGCCAATGGAGATTTACTCGCGGCAGTGAGTCTGCCGCTCGCGCCCGATGCGGCCCAGGCGAACGTGGCGGAGAAGCCGGACGCCAATCCCTATCTCGACCGCGCCCGTTTCGGCCTTTATCCGCCGGGCTCGACATTCAAAGTGGTGACGGCGATCGCGGCGCTGCGCAAGGACCCTTCGCTGATTCACAAAACTTACGAGTGCATCCGCCTTCCGGACGGCCGCGTCGGCAACTATATAAAAGGTTCGAAACGCCCCATCCGCGACGACGTGCAGGATAGAGCGCCGCATGGCACGCTCGACCTCGAGCGCGGCATCGTGGTCTCCTGCAACGCCTATTTCGCGCAGCTCGGCGCCTACGACGTGGGTGCCGACGCGCTGTTCGACGCAGCCGGCATCCTGGGCATTGCCACCGGCGCTCCCAACACCGCCGCGCAATTGAAAAAGTCGCTGCCGCAATCGTCGTACGGACAGGGACAGGTGGTGGCGTCGCCGTTCCAACTGGCGCGCGTGGCTGCGACCGTGGCCGCCGGCGGCGCCATGCCGCAAGGCCGCTGGATCACCGATGAAACCAACCTCCGCACCGACCCGCCCAGGACCGCGCTCAGCGCCGATGCCGCTCAGACCCTGGGGCGATTCCTGCGCGAGGTGGTCACTTCCGGCACCGGCCGGAGCGCCGCCGGTGCTGCCGTCCCCGTCGCCGGCAAAACCGGCACGGCGGAGCTTGCCGACGCGCCTTCGCACGCCTGGTTCATCGGTTTCGCGCCTTTCGGCGCAACGCCTGCAGCCACCCAGCGCAAAATCGCGTTTTCGGTTTTGGTGGAAAATGGAGTGTACGGCGGCACCGCGGCCGCTCCCGCCGCGGCGGATATCGTCAATGCAGCCGTGAAACTGGGGCTGATTCATCCATGAGCCTGTTTTCGGAAATTGAAAAAACCATCGAACGCGGCTTTCGCAGCGCCACCGAGCGCCTTTTCGGGCAGGCCGAATCGGGCGACCTGGTTACGCTCCACCATGCTCTGCTCGAATCCGTCGAGGAGCAGGTGCAAGTGCTGGCGCACGGCCGGCGCGTATTTCCGTTTCCGCGCGTCCAGGTCACCCTGGTTGCCGCCGAAGAGGCCCGGCGCAATTTGCTGGCCGCGGCATTCGGCGAAGACAAGCGTCTGGAAAACGATATTCGCGAGGCGCTCGAGGCCGCCGGCTGCCAGATCCCGCGCAGCTTCACGGTGGAGATTTTGACTTCCCCCGCCGGCGATAAACCGTTTTTCATCGACTACCAGCGCGAACCCGCCAAACCCGCTGTGGAAACACCCGTCGGCCGCCTGGTGGTGGTAAAAGGCAAAGCCGCATGCGACGCGTACGTTCTGGATAAACCTCGCACCAACATCGGCCGCTTGAGTGAGCTCACCGATAGCGAACAGCGCGTGGTGCGCCGCAACGACGTGGTTTTCGAAGAGAACGCTCACGAAGCCAACGGCACCGTCTCGCGCCAGCACGCCCACATTCGCCGCGAAGACGGCCAGTATCGCGTGGCCGACGACGGCAGCGAATTCGGCACCCGCGTTTTCCGCGACGGCCGCTCCATCGAAGTGCCCGCCGGCAACCGCCGCGGCGAGCGACTGAGGCCGGGAGATGAGATTTATCTGGGGCGGGCGTGTTTGCGCTTCGAAGGGTAGGTAACTTTTTCTTATCGTGTGCCCCACGTGGAGAACCAGCTTCGGAACCAGCTAGACTCCTTGAGGAAGACAACTTGATGCGTTTGAGTCAAGTTTTACGCGGCCAGTTTGGCTTGATCCACCCACGCGTTGACCTCTCGTTCGAGTTTATCGAAACTACGGCGCAGCGAACATGGGAATGAGGAAGTGGCCGGGAGGCTAAGGCCGAGCCCCGATCGCAGGATTCGGGCGTAGGTTCGCGTGCAGAAGACGGCGGCTCGGAAGCCGAAACTGGTAAGGCGATAGCGATGGGTGTTGGGAATGCGTTCGATCAGCCCGTGAAGCCGGAGGCGCCGTAGCTGATAGGTCATGCGGCCTTGGGTGAATTCTTCAACAAGTTTTCCCAACAGAGCAGCGAGATTCGTCCGCAGGTCGCGGTTGGAGAATCCGGCCGGGAGCAGATCGAATAACAGCATAGCGTTCCAGACCGCCTGCACCATCGGATCGGTAAACCGCAGGGCCGAGGCCCGCTGTTCGTCTACGATGCGGGGACGATTCAACTGCTGGAAGATCTCCTCGGCGAGAATGCTGTCGTGGGTGATGGTCTGGGTTTCCAGGAGGCGGCGATTGGCCTGGAAGCCGATCTCGCGGAGAGCGGGCAAGTTTCGCAGGCTCTTTCCGATATAGAAGTCTCGCGTATTGTTGATGGTCGTCTCCGTGCGGAGCGCCTGACCTTCTTTATGGTATTGCTTGATGCGGGTCCCCTTATAGTCGACATGGAGGGAGGGAATCACGCCGTCGGTGATGACGCGAGTGCGGAACCTGCCGGGAGTGGTTTTGGTGACCCCCCGATCAAAAGCCATTTGCGGAGTAGGGCGTCGATCTTGCCCGCCGAGAGGGAATCGCAGATGGTTTGCAGGCGCTTGGGGTTGGCGCAGGATTGGACGCCGTTGTCTAAAGCTTGGTAGGAGATCTTTTCGCGCTCCAGTTGGCGCTTGGCATATTCGTGGCCGTTGAGGCAGAGCTTGGCGTTGTAGGGGAAGTAGGAGCAGAACTTGAGAAAGAACGGGCCGAAATCTTCGTCCACGCAATAGAAGTAGTAGTGATTCACCAGGGCGGTGGATTTGACGATCCAGGCATAGCCGGTATTCTTCCTGGGATTGTGCCGTTTCTCGGTGCGATAAACGGCGCACTTCTCCTGGGCCTTGCCGACGAAGACGACGCCTTCGCGATGGGGATATTGGGCTCGAAACTCGGCGGCGACCTCGTCCTTGCGCCGCCCTTTTTCGAAGTTCACCATAGGAATCCGCTGCTCTTTGACGAACTGCTCGATTGCCTGAACGAAAGCCCGCGTCATGGGCTCAACGGCATTGGTGGCAAGGACCTTAGCCTTGCGCCGGTGGCGGATAAAGTGCAACGCGCCTTCAAGGATCTGGAGCCGACCGACGAAGACGTTCAAATACATGCGGTCGATGGATTCGGTTTCCAGAACGACGTGCCGGTTCAGCACGTCGGCCACGGTCTGTGGTAGCTTTGTTTCCGGCTTCGCTTGCGGGGTGCCTTTCCGGCCAGGCGATCGCCTTACGGTGGTCCCATTCATGGAGGTGATATATCATCCTCCATCTCATGCGCGCAAGCGGAGCCGGTGCTTCATCAGCGAGCAGGAACAGGCCGGGGCGAAGATTGCAATTCCAGGGCGAGCGCACGATAGGGTGGCCGGCCAAGGGAAGAAAGGGATGCAAGGGAAGGAAACCGTAGGTGTCCTTCCCTTGCGCTGCAGGCCATCGGAACCCTGCTGACAGTGCAGCACCGAGATTCACATGCTCGTCGGTCTGAGGCGCAGCCTCGTTAGTGTGATGTCCACGAAATGGGTGGAAAGGCGTGCGACGGGAAGAGCCGCCTAAAGGCGGCTGCAGCCATGATTGGCTGCCCCACATGGCAGCATAGCCGTAACCAAAGACACCGGCGACGGAGATCGCCGGCGCTACGAAAGACACGAATCTTGGCTCGAAAGCCGACGCAGCGGAGTGAGAGTCCGCGCCACGATTCGTCGAGCCCCGGCGGGCTGTAATACATGGGGAGGCAAACGTCGGTACAACTGCCTACGCGGCAGGCAGGACTGCCGGCAGAAGTGCGTGCGCCACGGCGGCGGAGGGGAAGTCAATTCCGCGCCGTTCCCTGAGCTTAAGACTGGCCGTCGACGAGCGCGCGAAGTTGGGCCACGATTCCACGC